>Ga0233386_1000003_pt1 | contig 226503 bp, 267 predicted proteins | sample ElkDunMinimDraft_17_FD_191544 | JGI IMG/M metagenome (GOLD analysis project Ga0233386, IMG submission 191544) | Fecal eukaryotic communites from dung pellets of Tule Elk in California, USA - Elk Dung G4 | ecosystem: Host-associated > Mammals > Digestive system > Large intestine > Fecal...
AATTCTTCAAGTTCCATTTATATTTTTTTTCTCCTTTGATTGATTTAGTTGATTTCATAGATACATATTGTTGTATTTCTTGAGAGTTTCTTCCTTGATCAATGCCCGCATTTCGTCATATTTTTTGTGAGCTTCTTCCGGAGAGATAATTGTAAATCCAAAAACCTGAACAACTTCGGAATTGTTGTATACTTTTATATTGTTCTCCATTGCATTGAACCTTGCAATAAGTCTTTTATGTAAATCGATAACTTCTGTATATTTTTGTAAAGCAGGTAATTTCAAAGAGAATTGAATATTGTCAAACCTGTTTATTGACTCTATGTACTCACTATTTAATTCTTCAATTTCATCCTTTGAAAGAGTCTTATAAAAAAGCTTTAATTCATCACTGTAACAAGTTTCAATTCTCTCAATTACATCCTCAATTAAAGTTAAAGCATCCTGCATCTGCTCAATCGCAGCTTTTTTCTTTGATTCAACATCCTCTTTGAGAGCTTGTGTTCTGAACTCTGTATAAGCATGAGAGTATATTTGTAAATATTCGTTTAACTCTTCAAAAAGTTTTAGTAGTTTTTGCATATATCGCTCTTCTAGTCTTATCTTATAAAAGCTCTTCCGTTTAGTTTGCTGTTTTCTTTTAATTTCTGTTGAAGTATCTTATACCTTTCTCTGTATAATTTTGCAGCTTCCTCAGGGGAAATTATTTTAAACCCAAATTCTACAACCTCTGGCTGCTTGTTGTAAAACTTGATATTGTTGTTTAAAATCTCAAATTGCTTAGTTACTTGAGAATGCATTTCTATAAGTTCTGGGAACTTCCGAACTCCTGGTAAAGTCATTTCTACTTTAATGTAGGTAACTTCATTAAACAATTCCTGATATCTATCTGAAATTTCCTCTACATCTTCTTTTGTAAGAGTTTCTAACAACTCTACACAACCTTCTTTTGTAAAACATTTTGAAATTTTTTCTCTAAGATACTTTATTTCTACTAACGCATACTCCATTCTACTTTTTGCATCTTTGGCTGTTTCATGAGTAAATGATTCTTGTTTACGTAAGCAGAGTTTGTAATTGCGATAAGCATTCTCATATTCTAAAATCCAGTGCTGTAATTTATCAAAAAGTTTTAGTAGTTTTTGCATAGGCTATCTCTTTTTACCTTCTCTATATCCTTTACTCTTTCTCCAGAAAATCTTCTGGTAATCCAATCTCTTTTAATATTTCCTGATCTGTCCATGGATGAGACCAATCAAGATTCGGTAGATAGTCGTAAAAACTGTTTACTCCTGCTGATGTGCTTACAGCTTCACAAAGCATTCCTAAAATGTAGTTGGTCAAGCCTTTTCTTTCTTTGCCATAAATCTCTCTGCAAGAATACCACCATTTGTTGTAGTTCTCTCTAGAGATTCTATCTTTGAATACAAAAAGGTCACCACCGCGTCCTTTAAACCAACCTTCTTTTACTTTTTCATTGAAAATGTTATCAAGGTTGTATCGAGTATCGTGACTGTCAGATATATGGACTCCGTCTAACGGAGTCCATATAGTTTTAAAGAAACATTGAAAGTTTTCTACAAGGTCTGCAAGCTTTTTATCCGCAATACCTTTCAGGTTTCCAGAAAGCTGTATTTGAGAGTTTGTATCTTTTAACTGCAAATCCCACTTTTTTGGAAAACAGTTACCATCAACGACGTGAAAGTATGCATCATGTTGACTGTTGTAGTTTCTTATTGCAGAGAGTAACTCTGTCTGTTTTTTATTCAAAGAAATGTTTTCATAAGTGTACTTGTTTATTGCATCAGAAACGATTCTAGTAATCGCTAGACGATCTATTGCAGCATCTGTAAAGCAGTTTTTTACATCTTGATATGTAGATACATGAGTAAGTATTTTAGAATCTTTGTAGGTATTTCTTGGAGAAAGATATATTATTTCTTTCGCAACTTTGTTCTCGAGCATTTTATTAACAATCTTTTTACTTAAGCTACTTGACTTTCCATAAGGTGGATTTGCAATAATTAAATCAAATGACATATCAATATTATAGGTTTGAAGTATAGTATTTTCAAGAAAATTAGAATACCAGTTCTTCATCAACTCAACTTTAACCTCATCCTTCTCGCTTACAAGAAAGTAAATGTTCTGTAAAGGAACTTTTTTAAAGTTCATTAAGTAATTAATCATCTGAAAACCAAAATCATCAAGTACAGCAATTTTAGCATTCTGCCAATCTGCAACATCTGCCATATCGACCATATTTTTACAAACTGCTTCAGGATATCCAAAATAATCTCCCCAATTTTTAAGAACTTCAATCGGATAATTTCTAATCAAATCTACCTTACTCATTTTGTACCTCTCTGACTCAAGTAATACTTCTGACCTTCTGAAATTGGTCTATCTGAAACTCTACCATTTTGTCCTTCTGTATCATCTACAACTTCTAGTACAACAACCTTTAAGCGATTGTCTTCTAAAATTTCGAAGTCTAAATATCCTGCATCCCAGCAGTTGTGAAGACGTTGAGGAAGGATTAATCCATTTTCAAAGTCAAAAGAAACATCTGTACACTTTACTTCACTAAAAGGAGTAATGTGAGCATATTCACAACCCTTTAAAGTTTTTCCAAAAATAATTCCATTCTTTTCAAATGAAAGTCTTTTCAATTCAGCTTGAAGACCTGAATCGCGAGTTTCTACTTCCTTTATAGTTTTTGTAAAAGCATCTTTGTACTTTGCTTTGAGCTCTTCTTTGGTCTTTTCTCTAAACTTCTTTTCCTTTTCTTTTGTATTTTCTTTTCCTTTTGCAAATTCTGTATTCTGATTTTCTAGATACTTTTCTACGGCTTTACCATTGTTTGAAATCAAATTCTCCCATTGATCTTTTTTAAATCCGATTCCAATTTTAGACCAAACAATTTCAGGATATGTCTCTGTTTTCTGAATGTCAAAATTGAAAACTTCCTGTGCATACTCCACTTCTGTAAACATTCTTACAAAAGCTTCGAAAATTGCTTTTCTCTTAGATTCGTTTTCCTTTTCTTCTTTTTCGGAATTGTCCTTTGTATTGTTCTGAGAATCCTTTTTATTAGACTCCTCTTTCTTTTTTGATTCTTTTTTATCCTTTTTAGATTCTGTTGCTTTGTTTGTAATCGAAAAACCTGATTCATCAAAAAGACTTAAATCGATACCAGAAACATCAAACAATCTCCAGCTGAAGGATTTTCCCAATTCCTGAATTAAAGCACCAAAATCGTAATCCTTAAAATCACCTTCAAGTTGGAAGAATCTTCTAAAGTCCTCAAAATTGTCTTTCGGATCTTTTCCTTTACGAGAAGCCTCAAGTTGATTTGTTCTTAAATAAACACTTAAAGCAGATTCTTTATTAAAACAATAAACTGTAGCATTTGCTTTACCTTCAGAAGGATTTGCACATCTATAACTTTTCTGAATAAAATCAATTGCTGAATTTGGTGCATTGTAGAAAACAACACAATCGAGACCCTTAAAGGTTACTCCTGTTCCACCTCGCTTACAAGCAATAATACAAAAGTATTCATTTTTCTGTTTTGCTTCGTAACATCTCTCAGTAGCTGCTTTCACATCCTCGTAATATCTACGAGTACTCTCTTCGACAAATTCTTCTGAATCTTTTTCGTTTTCTGTACCTGAAAGTTGATAAATATGTCCTTTTAATTCATCAAACTTTTCAAAAGATTTTTTAACTTCATCTGCTTGCTTTTTGTTTTGTACAAAGTAAATAAAAGTTTTATAGCTTTTACTATCGAGTTCCTTTTTGAACTCCTGCCAAGCTGCTTTTGTCCAAACCTCTATACCTTTAGTGCTTTCGTACAACTCATTAGATTGTAAAATTGAAAGTTTTACAGAAACAGGTGTATATTTATTTTCATTTACAAAAGCTTCTGGATCCTTAAAATAATCTTCAAACTCATCTTGAATAGAATAATTAAATTGATTTTCTTTTGAAAATTGTTTTACAAGTGAACATGTGTAAGGTGTTGCTGAAAGGTAAAGCTTTCTAGTAGGATTAATTTGATTAATAATTTCCTGCGTTCTATCTGTTTGTTCACCAAAGTGAGCTTCGTCAAAAATAAGAGTACAATTTTTATTTTCTGCTAAAATTTTATTAGCTCTATCCGAACCATTTAAAGCCTGAACAGTTGTAAAAGTAAAGTTTTTGAAGTTTGAATACTGTTCTTCAAAAAGACCTGTCCATTCTTTTTCTACGGATTTCATTCCAGAAACAACTAAAATCTTTTCTGAAAACCAACCATTAACAGCAATTTCAGATGCAACAAAAGTCTTACCAAATCGACATTTTGCTGCAATTAGGAATTCTGTTTTATCCTTTGCTTTATCGAAACATTTTTGCTGATTTATTGGTCTCAAAATCCAAGATTTTGCCATTTTACTTTTGCACTCCTCTATCTTTATAATAAACTTTGACAATAATATAGGTGCACATCTGAATAAGTTTCAATAAAAGTTGGTAAAAATCTGAGGAAGACTAATTGAAAAAGATTATGAAACTAATAGAGCTTAATTCAAAATCGTTTATTGCTTTAACTAAAATGGACAGACAAAAAGCAGGATTTGGGCATAAATGTATTCGCAAAGGCTTTTCGTTTCAATATCATTTAGAATTTCCAGAAACAGGCCCAGAAACATTTCAGTCAAAGAAAGGAAAGAAAATTGACAAAGCACTTTTTGTTCTAGAAACGATTGCAGATTATAAAGGATCTCAACAAGAAATAATTGAATTGCTCGCAAATTTCTTTTGTGGAATTGAAGTGTTTGAAAAATTCAAGAGTTCGAAAACGAAAAAAGATTTATACAGTATGCAATTTGAAGATTTGTCAAAATATGTAACGAATGAAATGTTGCAAAATCAAGTAGATCAATTAAAAGAGCTTATTTGATTTTTTGGAAATCCGAGAGAAATAATATAATCATTTATTGCATCAATCTCTTCTTTTGAGTTTGCAGCCAAAACTGTATCCAGCATACCTTTACTTTCTTTAAGAGTTTTTAATCCTTCCTCCAAAGGAATAAATTCGTCTGATTTGGTCAAATAGGAAACTAAACCGAATTGAATGTCAACATAGAATTTATCCATTTTCTGCACCTCGTTAATTTTCGAGAGCATCCTCTAAAACAGCAATCCAATCATTTAACGATTCAATATACTCTCTTAAAGGTTCAAAAAGTTCTCTCTTGATTCTATCGTTTTGAATATCAAATTTTAGTTTTTCTCTATCTTTCTTGTACATCTCTAAAGATTTTTTGATTAAATCTTCATCTTCGTTTTCAATAGCTTTGAGAGTATTGGGCAATTGTCTTTGAAAAATGTTTATTTGGCCCTGTAAAGAATCTGAATTGTGTTGAATGTGTTCTCCTTTGCTCCAACCTTCAGAAAGTTCCCCAGCTTTTTTAACAACTTCACTTGCAATAAAAGTCATTATTCCTTTATGTATTGCGTTTAGCTTTTTTAACTGGTTCATAACTTTCCTCCCTTGCGTCTTAAACTAACGACTATAGCCAATTCCTTTCAATCCAAATTGACGATTTAGAGAAGTTTTGTCACCTACTTCTCTACCGTGTTGATAAGCCATTGCATCTCGAATTCTACCAAAACTGATGCTTGAGTCCTTAGCGTTTGTATTGTCTTTGATCCACTGAGCAACTTCGTTAATTGGAACCAATCCCCAAGCATCTGTTTTTGGTGCAGCATCTTTGAGCTCATTTACTTTCTTAGAAATTGCGGATGCAACACCGACACAATATGCTGTACGAGTTGATTGATGATATCCGTCTAGATATCTAGCTTCTTTCTTTGTTTTATCGTGAATCCAATCGTACATCAATTTTGCTGTAATACGATTTGCTTCTCGTCCAACAATAGCTAAATTTGCTTTTTTGTAAGAAGCTGAACAGTAACCAGTGCGAAGTACTTGACAGTCGAAAAGCTTTGCAATAGATGCAAGAAGACTCATTTCCCATTTACGGAACTGTTTATCTTCCTCTGTCATTTTAGTTTTGCCAAGCTCTCCAAGTTTTTCTTCTCTACTTACTCTACCAACGTCTTCAATTGAGATATTGTTTTCTCTCATCAAGTCGTAAGCCATTTTGAGGGCTGTTTCAGATTCACCTTCGTAACAAGATCTGTTACCTAGCTTTAAAAGCTTTTCTATTTTTCTTACAAGTTTTTCGTCCATATTTATGTACCTCCAAGTACCATAACAATATAGTTTTCCAATTTGTACAGCTTTCAAAATTTCTACATAAAAACAAAGAAAAAGGTAACATATCTTAAAGAATGTTACCTTGAGAATATTAATCGCCAATAGAAAATTACTTTTTATCTTTCTTTTCCAAAATATATGTTGTTAATATTTTTGGATACTCATCACTATCTAGTCCAAAAGCTGTAGATTTAACATCTATTAGATTCCAACCATCTTGCAAAACTTTGTTAATATCTTTTTCGTCTGATAGCCTGTATTCGCCATGAGTATTGACTATAGAATTAATTACTTGTAGCATTTGATAACTCCTCTATCTCGTTTGCAATTGAGTAGTTTAAATTTTTGTGTTTTCTGTGATTGATTTTGATCGGCGTTTGCGTTTTGGAACATAAGTGAAATCTACGTGGACATTGGCATATGGTACTTTTCCATAATTATCGTAGAAACCTTCTTCTAGAATTTTGAATGTATGATCCGGAATATTTCCATTCACACATTCTTTTACAAACATATCGTAGAATTCTTTATAGGAGAATTGTATGTAGGCTTTATCGTTAGCTTGTGTGGAAATAATTTCGTACAATCTTTGTAGTTTAAAAGAATTTCTACGATAGTTGGACATTCTTGTCACTAATAGATCCTTTACATAGTCGTATTGATCTTGGGTTTTTAACATTTAAGCTCCTTTTATACTTTTTACATGGTTAGGGAAACCTATGAAATTTGTCTTCATAGGCTTAATTCCTTTTACTTATAGGATTATAGGTATTTTAGAGCTGAAAGTTGCAAAATTTAGCTCAAACGTTTCCAGACTACGACTGCTGTTAGTTTTGTATCAGATACACTTGTTAAGAAGTTACCGCTCGTCTTTCCAAGTGATACTGTGTGACTATGTGCATCTTGACTAGCACTTACTCTTGTTATAAAACCATCATCATTATTTGTATCTGTACTTACAGTAACTTTTGGTTGTGCAGCAGAAACCTGATTTATATTGGCACCTGTAATTGCACTTCCACTGCTTGTTGTAAAAGCTTCATTTGCAGATAAATATGCAACACCGATTCTTTCCCAAGAGCCACCAAACTCTACAGCTGGATCTACTGTACTATTTTCTTCTGCCATCCAGATGGATCCAACAGGATGTGCAAGAGACATAAACTGATAATACAAACTATTGTGATCTGTTACATCTTTGTTTTTAGGGTTTGTAAACAAACTTGTAAACATGTTGCTAATAGTTTTGTAAATATTGTATTCTGTTTGATTCTGCCAACCTTCTCCACCATCAAGAGCTTTTCCAATATCAGCTGTATGTGTATCAGCTGTATTGTACAAATACTTATAGTCGCTAGTAGGTGTCTTCCTGAACAAGTAAATTGTTTTGTAGTAAGTTCCATTAGATTTAGCTTCTGAAATTTCAGCAGCACTTAAACTGTTTACATACTTAACTGTAATTGTATATGTTTCTTTCCATTTGCTATAATACTGATCCTGGATTGGTGTTTCTGTACTACCATCTTTCGTCTCTGAGAAGTGCAAGTAGTAAGGATCAGTCGTCAATTTTCCACGAATTTCATAATGAGGATCATCCAATTCATTAGTAAATGCACTTTTTACAACATCTTTCGAATTCTTTACAATTTTCCAAACATCAGCATTGTGAATTGTCATATCTAATGTATCTGTTTTATAGCTTTCTGAAAGATCTAAATCGAAAATCAAGTGCTCTGAAGAACGAGCATCGATTACTGCAGCTACATATTCCAATGTATCTGTACTATCGTGACTCTCAAACCTGAAGTTTGTTACAAAGTTTTGCTTATTCTTAAGATCTACTACAGTGTTTTCGTCCAAGTTTCTGTAATTATCTATTACTCTGAAACCTTTTGCGATTTCATCTGCAAAAGCTTCCAAAGTCGTAATTCTTTCTTGTAATGTTTTCTGTTTTCTAGAAAGTACATAATTTAAGTTTGAAGCATTCATCAAACTTTCACTAACCTTATCTGCGTCATTTACATCTACAGTGTTTGCAGTTACTCTTAAATCCTCAAAACTTAACTCATCTCTGTAAGAAGGTAAGATATCATAAACACCTGTAACATTTTCTCCAAGACTAGCTATTCTAGCTTGTATATCGTTTAACTGTTTTTCAAATCTCTCGATATCATTTTCAAGAATTGATATTTCCTTGTCAATGTTTGCAACTTCTTCCGGCTCAGCTGTATCTTTTTGAGCTTGAAGCTTTTCAATGTGATCTGTAGTATTTGCAATTTTAGTACCGATTGATGCTGCTAAAGCTTCTAAATGGGCTTTAACTTTTGCTAAATCCTGTTGTCTAGCTGGTAAGTCTAAAACTGCTCCAGTAACAGATGTAATTCCAAGAGCATCAAGAATAGCTGAATTTGCATCATCGATAGAAGGATGGAATAAATCTGTAATATAACAATCTTTTATACCGATAATGTTATCCAATACATCTAATCTTGAATATGCTTTTTTGTATGTACCATAATTTTCTGAATCAAATACATTTTCATCAGTTACGAGTTTACTTGTATCGAATACAATAGTACCATCACGAGCACCTGCTTCATCTTTCTGTAACGAGATTTGTTTATTTTTTAAGTAACCTATTGGCTCATCGAATAGTTCGAATACTCTTAAACTTTCAAATGCTGATCGAGTTGTTGGATCTCCAAATGTTTTGATAAAACTATTGTTTTCAAGTTTAAAGTTAAATAATTCATTATCAAACCATGTGATGATGCTTGTATGTTCTTCTGTTTCTTCTGGCTCATCTGTTTGAGGAGCTGCAACAACGTTCTCTTCAGGAACTTGAAGTTTAGAAGTCTTGAATGGAAGTCTAATATCAGACTCAACATCGTTAACATCGAACTTCTTCTCTACTGAGAACGATCTGTTTGGATACAAATCATCTACCAAGTTTGTAATATTACGTCTTAAAACTTCTGTTCTGTTTGGTAAGCTAGCTGTAACATCATCTGTACCGTAGATATCTTTTGTAACCTCTGAAAGCTTTTTGTTAATTCTTTCAAGTTTAGCTTGATCCCAAGCTACACCTTTTGTTTTGAATTTTGGATGATAAGTACCTGTTTCTTCATCTTTTTCTAGTACCCATCTTTTCCAAACTCTTGTAGTTGCGTTACCATCTTTATCGACATCTTTGTGTTCGAATTCTACTGTTTCTGGAACTCTTACAATACCAGATTCATCTACTTTTGGTGTATGTTTGTGAGTAGATTCTGCAATATTTGCGAATGGAACTGCAGCTTTTGCTTCTTTCGAAACATCCTCTGTAGATGGTAAGTTTTTCCAAGTTCTAGCTTTATCTACATTCTTTGTTTCTGTATGATCATCTTCAACATTGTCTAGAATGTGTTCATCCTCTACAATATCTGCTTCTTCTGTAATCGTTTGTTTCTCTTCGTTAATATCATAGAGATCTGCATAAGTGTGAGAACACTCATCTACTAAAACATTTTCAGCATAGTATCTAGTAATAGCTGATGCTTGATTTGTTAAATCGGATAGAATATCATCAACTTTGTCCATTCTAGATTTTACTGTAATTTTTTCCTTTAATGTATCCGAATCAGCAACTACAGATCTGAGCTCTGCATCTATGTTTTCTAGATCTGTTGTATTGTAGAGTTCCAAACATATAGCTCTGATAAGTCTGTTAAGACCTAAAAGTAATGGACTGCTGTTTAATACTGTTTGCAATTCGGTTGCTATGTGACTATCAACGAATGATTTTCTAGCATTATCTGAACCTGGAATTGTTTCAGCATCAAAACCGTAAACTGCAGTCTCAACATTAAGCAATCTCTCTTGAGTCTCTTTTGCAGCTTTTAATAAAATGCCGACCGTATTTCTAACTTCTTGTTGCAACTCTTGTTTTGATGTCATCAAATCCAAGTAATGTGCAATAGATTTAATTTCATCTTCTGTATATGTATATTCGTTGTTTGCTACTCTTGCTGTGAAGTCAGTACCTTGATCAGCACTATTGTCTGCAATAGAAAGACCTTTGTTGTAGTCAACAATCTTTGCATTGTTGGACTGCAAACTTGTTACTCTTTTGTGTACAAGATAGTTGTCCGTAGAAGGAACTCCATCTTGTTCCTCTCCCTGACCTCTTAATTCAGCTAAATGATCTCTGAATTGATTAACTCTTTCTACAAAAATACCAATCTGCTCTTTGTAAGTGTGTTGACCGCGTTTGTATTCATAAGTGCTTAATGGCAATTCATAAATTGCCTGTAAAGCAGAGCCAAGTTTATCGAGAGCTTTATCTCCTTCAGGAGTATTGAAACCATCATCTGTAAAAGTTTTAGCAGCAAGCTTCAAATCATGATCTTCAAGATCTGTTGTATCCCAAGTCTCTGCTGGGAATCCATCGGCATCAGTTGGTCTGTTTGGTACAAGTACAGCACCTAAATCTGTTTCTTTAACTTTAACAGCTAAGAGTTCTGAAATAGGAATCTTATATGCAATAGATGATGCATTGTTAGCATATTGTACCCAAGCTTTATCAATAAACACTTCACCGGAATCGTCAAAATCGATTCTAGCAGTTTTAACTGAATTTACTTCTAGTTTTACAGGATCTTTTCCTGCATTACCTGAAGTTAAAGCTAGTGTAAGTTTTCCATCAATATTCTTAAGACTAGCATTGAAAACATTTGTACCGATTGATAAGCTGTACAATACGTTTGATAACTCATCTTGTCCAGAAATGTCAATAATATTTAATGTTCCAGTTTTTGGAAGAGCCTCAAAAGATCTACTATAGATAAGACTAGGATCTACATTAGCACCTCTAATATAGTGTTTTACAGATGTACCTAATCCAATACTATTATCGTTTGCTACATATGGAATGTATGCATAATTGCCAACGATATCATCTGTTAGAGCCTGGAAACCGTTTGAAAGAGTTAAACCATCTAAAGAACGTGCAGCAATGTTTCCTGAAAAGCCTGTATTTTTAATTCCATGAGGAGCTAAAAGTTTTCCATCTTTGTCATATTCAGCATGTTCTACAGCTGCATTTGCATGTGAACTAAGACCTTCTGCAAGCGCTGTGACAAAGGTTTCTAGATTCTCAATAGCTCCTAAAGTTAGCTTCTTAATTGTTACACCTTCTTGGTCTGCATATAAAACAGGATCTTCAGAATCTGCTACATACAATTCTTTTGCAACAACTTTTAATGTTTCAACTGCTTTTGCATAATACTCTTTTATAGCATTTACTGTTGGTGCCAACTCATCAGAATTTGCTGTTAAGCTGTGTAAAAGTGGCATACTATCGAGTAATGAGAATTCTCTGTTCCAAAGATTTTTAGCTGTAATTACAATCTTGTACTGTACACCTGCTAGATTGATAGGAGCTTGAGTACCTGCGAATTTACAAACACCGATACCGTCCTCAATGTTCATATGTAAATTGTAAATACCGTTTGTGCCAGCATAATTACTTTGAAGTACTATCCATTCATAACCATAAACTGTATCATTATTATAAACATGGAAACCTGTTGGTAATTCTCTCCAAATATATGTATCTGCATACTCGCCAATAGAGGGATCGTTACTTGGAACTTTATGCAATGCTGGCTCTCTGAAATATAATTTTACATCGATGTTCTCTAATGTTGGAGCAATTTTTGCTTGTTGCAATGTTCCGTAGTAAACTAAAGGTGTAATATCTATATCTTCAATTTTACCATCAGCTGTAAATGTACCAGTCTTTCTTAAGAATGGACTTCTTTGAATATCTTTGTACAATCCTTTTGCAATAGCTTTAATCTGTGCTGGTGTGTGACCATCGTTCATTGCAATAAAAGGAACAACGAATTGTGAATCATCACTAGCTGGCTGATCCGAATATTTCTTATAAAGAAATTCCTGAATTGCAGCCTTTTGCTCTACTGTTAAGTTCTCGAAATCGAATTCTGCCATATAATTTTTCTCCAAAAAATCTTTTTTGCGTCACATAAATTAGTTGATTCTAAGAAAGCTTAAAAAAGGGCTCTAAAAAGAGCCCTTTGTAAACTTAAAAAATTGTTTTTAACCTTTTTTCAATTCCGTAATTTCTGCTTGTAAAGTATTAATTGTTTGTTGCATTGCTGTCATTTGACCAAATAAATCTGTAAATACTTGTTGTAATGTCCATTGAGTGTACTTGTTGTATAAATCTTCTGATACATTTGATGGTTTTAACTCTTCTTCTGAGAAACAATTTAATAAATATTTATAGACCTCTGGGTACTCATCTTTGTTGTAACGAGTTTTACCGTCGGCCAAGATAAAACCTTTTTCAGTCATACCATAAATTGAAGGTTTGATAAAACCTAATGGTAAGCATCCTGAATAACTTTTTAGTGGATGTGTATTCACGTCTGCTAAGAAACAGTTTGCAGATTCAGCAGTTCCTAAAGGTACATGATTATCGTACCAGTACATTGGATCTGCTGTTATGCGACCATTTAAACCTAAATTATACTCTTTTCCTGGTTGTAAATTTCCTAAAGTTGTGATTCTTCCCATTTTGATAACTTTTATTGTTTCACCAACTTTACGTACACCAGTTTCGTTTGAAAGAACAATGCCTACAACATTTAATCTATTAGCATCTCGAATATCAGCTAAAATTGCTGTACCAGCTTCTGCAAACTGTCCATGTTTTACAACTGTTGCAGTAATGAGATGCAATATATTGCTACTTAGATAAACATCATAGTATCCACCAACTTCATCTGTAACAGTTTGAAAACCTTCGTCACCAATGTTGTATGAATGTGTTGTACATTCTGTAGATCTAACATCATTTACAAAAACTGTTTTAAGAGCATTTTCAACAGCAGCTTTTAATGTGTCTCGTGTTATGCTTGTTACTGTAGGAGCAATTGTAATTTTTGGAGATCTTTTTTCTTTAGTAACATAATTTGCTATGTCGGAAGCTTTAGGAGAGTCTACTAAAACAAATTCCTGTAAATCTTCATCGTAAGTATAATATTCTGTATTTGCATCAAATTCTGTTGCTTTTGTATAGTAGTCTTGTTTTACACCAAGAGTGAATTCGTTAGATAATCTAAAGTAACCTTCATCGTTTGCATCTATAAGAGCTGCACCGTTATCAAAATCCTCTAACCCGAAGCCCTTCATAATTGGAATAATACAAGTATCCCCATCCAATTTTCTAATACTTATAAATGCAAAATCGAGATTTGCTATTTCAGCTTCTGCAGTAGCACCATCAGCTGTTAAGAAGAATCTAAAACAAGGTCCTGTTGGTTCTCCCTCTGCAATTGCAACAACTTTTAACTCATCGTAAACACCTTGATAGAAATGTGGTCCAACCAACTCGACATCTTTTTTGGCTTTCTCGAAATACATTGTTTCGCCGACAGTTAAAAGGAATTGTGTATTGTCGATTGGACCTCTAGTATCACCTGTAACATCTAATTCAATTGTTACAGTTAAATCATCTACAGCTGCATAACAATCTGTACCTTCAATAGTTTTTACTTTTTGCAACCAGATTGCTTCGTGAGCTTTAGGAGGTCTTGCACCTTGTTCAATCTTTACACCTGTGAGACTTAAAGTAATTTCCTCTGCTGTTACAACTTTTTTAGACTCTGCATCATAAACAATTCTAACAGCATCTCTGTGAACAGGGATTGTAGTTCCATCTGAAAACTTTTGTTTCCAAACATCTCCATCTTTGAAGTAGTACTGAGAATTTGTTGTCGGAGCATCAGTTAATGTACCAATTTGAATTGTATGTTTTACATTGTTTATTGAATCCTCAAAATCGTAAGTAAACCAATCGGCAGTATCTGCACTTACACTTTGATCAGGATGGTCCGTATCGTAATTATCGCCATTCTCATCTGCGACAACATCTCTAGTATTCTCACCTTCAGTAGTAATATTGTTGTAAAGCTTCTTTATATAAAGTTTCTGTCCTCTAACATTTTCAAAACTCCAAGTATCTGCATTTAAGAAGATTTCCTTTTCAGCGGCTTCTTTGCTGTACAAAATAGATTGTGTTGTATTATAATTGAATTTACCAGCGCTTTGAATTTGAACAATTTGGCCTTCCTCAGCATAGTTCATTGCTATACCGATACAAGTTTCGTCAATATCAGGATCTGTAATCTTTACATAAGCATACTTATTCTGTTTTTGTTCAGTTGTTAGATCATTCAATTGAGCAATTGAAACTGCTTGACCTCTTTTAATTTTACAACTCGCATAATATCTTGATGCAGGAATAATGCGCATCTCTGCACCATCTGAGTCTATAGATCTTAAATCATCATTGTTTCCTGGTTGTGTAAAACCAGCAACCCAAGTTGTACCTGGACGAATCTTCTGATTCAAATCATCATATTTATCTTGTATTCTTTCCATAGCTTAACTTCTCTACAAGATAATTAGTTATTATGTAGAATAGTTACAGAACAATTTTACAAGAGACTGTTTGCAAATCTTTATCTATTTTTGGATTGTATACTTTATAATTTGTAAGATTGGCATTATCCAACTGAACATCTAGAAAACCTTTGAGGAATTTCCAATAGGTTGATGAAAAAACAGTAGAAGAAATGCTTTGATTTTCTACCAAGTATCTTAATTTTATTACAAAGATGTAATGATCTTTCTCTTTTTTGAAAAAGTATTCACTCTTTGGTAACTTTCTTAAAGTTTGAATTACAATCCAAGTAAACATCAACTGTTTTGGTTTGCTTGCATCTGTGTGTAAAAGTGCACAATTCACGCACCAATCTATAAAAACTTTTTTTAACATTTCTCGTTCCTATCTAACTTTCGTTTTCTTCGAGATAGTCATATAAAGCTCTAAAAAAGTGTTGAGTGGCCTCTTTTGAAATGCGAGGATCTTTGTATATTCTGTACAAATTCATTATATACTTATCCTTTTCAAAAACTCCATTTTTTAAGGCTTCAAAGATCTTATCTGTTTTTGACTGCATACCTATAGGTTGAATTTCATCCCAACCAAATATTTTATAATCTATAATCAACCTTTGAGCAATCTCTCTGCCAAAAGCATCTGCTTCCTCAACTTGATTGTAATAGTTCCTATTTTGCTTAAGCTCCAAATTTGAAGGGTCTTCAAAAAAAGCTTGTACATATTTTTGCTGCAGTTTAATTTTTACACCAATTGGTATGTTTGCATTTTGCTGCCTGTGCGTATCCTCGTGGATAAATGCTAGCCAAAAATCGTTCACAAAATCTTCTACGTTTTCCTTTGTACAAACTTTAAAACTATCCTCAAAGGATTTTGAATATTGAATTTCAAATACATCGTGAAATCTCCTATAGCAAGCTACTATCACAGGATAAGATAAATTTAAGTAGTTCCCAACTAAACTACATTTCAGCTTTTTACAATTACTTTCGAAAGTTTCCTCATCTATGATATTATTCAGCTTTTGAAGAATTTGCTCCATAAACAATAAGCAAACATACTTATCTGTTTTATGGTAGGCTTCTAGTAGAGTTTTGTTTTTGTTTTCATCTTTTACATTAAACAATCTCATATATCTTTTAAGTCCTTAATACTGCTAAAGCACAGGTTCTCCTACCGGAGTTTCCGCAAGCTTCTTTGCATAATCTTTCCTTGCTTTCTCAAAAGCTTCCATCGACTCCTTGTTTGGAAAAACCATATCACAAGAATCAGGAGTAAAATGTTTGAAAGTTGCTCCAAATCGTTTTGCCAAATCCATTTCTGCTTGATGTCTAAACTTTACAAACTGTTCAGCTTTTGTAGATTGTACAAAAAAGTTTAAAGCTTTTTTCACATTTCCTCCTTAGATAATTCCACATTTTTAACCATTTTGTAAAGCATCTTTTTGTCTGTAATTTTCTGGTCAATCTGTATTCCAAAAGCTACGTCAAGCATTTTCTTAAAAAGAGGGCCTGGCTTTCTTCCGAATTTAATCAAATCATTTCCAGTCAAAACTGGTTTTGGAACTTCCATGTTTATAGATTTGATTACTCTTTCATCTTTCATAATTTCAGCTACACAACCTCTTTCATCAAAACCTGCAAGTTTAATTCCACCTCTCTCATCTGCTAAAGCAACTAACATAATTTCCTTAAAGTGTGGATGTTTAACAAAATCCAATATATCGTGGAAACTGTGTCTAGAATTTAATTCGTGTGCAGCCATGTGACGAGCTACAATACTACAAATAAAGTGTGTTTCATCGTTGCTCATTTTCAAGGCTTTACAAAACTTTTCTGCAGGTTCAATTCCTGTTTGTGGATGTTCATTCACGACAGGAATGTCGGCCTCAAGAATTTCTCTTCCATCAAATGTGAAAGTTTTTGTTCTTGTACCTTGATGCTGACAATGGCACTTGCCCAGATCATGTAATAGAGCTCCGAGTTTTAGTAAAAAGATTTTTTCTGTATCGAATTCCATTTCCAATTCAGGAATGTTTGTACCTTCAAAAATAATTTTATGCATTTCTGCAAAAGTTAAGAATGTATGGGCTAAAACAGATCCATGAGAAATTGGTGTACATCCTGTAAAATCTCTCTGTTCCATTACAAGGAATTCCTTTCCTTCAGGATCCTTAAAAACAGACCCTTCTGCGTGCCATCTCCAAGCTTGATCTACTAAATCCATTTCTGTGAAAATATCGAGCAATCCTACGACTTCGAAAACTCGAGCTGCGTATGCAAAATGGAATGCTTCTGATTTGTATGTAAAGAACCTACCTGCAATGATCTGCTTAAACTCTTTGAGCATTCTTTCTTTTGATACTTCAGAAAAGTCTAAACCTTCGCAAGCTCTTTTAATTTCTTCTGTATCATAAGCGGCTGTAAAACCAGTCTTTGCCAAAAAGCGAACAAATCTAAATGCACGTAATGGGTCTTCTGACAATCTATCTTTTGGATCGCCTACAAAACGTAAAGCCTTCTGCTCAATGTCTTTCTGCCCATTAAAAGGATCAATAATGTTTCCATCCTTATCTTCGTACATTGCATTGATTGTAAAGTCTCTTCTTGAAGCATCTTCTTCCAAAGTTGCTTCCAAAGAAACTTCCGGATGTCTTCCTTTTGAAACATCTTTTCTGAAAGTTGCAATTTCAACTTCCATATAAGAAGGTTCTAAATCATCCCCCTGAACAAGGCTTGGAATTAAAACCATTGTTACGCCAAACTGTTCAGCGTTCTTAGAGACATTCGAGAATTTAGAAAAGATTTTGTGGAGTGCCTCGGGAGTTGCATTTGTTACTAAATCGTAGTCGTGAGGCTCTTTTCCCATTAATTTGTCGCGTACACATCCACCTACAAAGTAAGCTTTGAAACCAGCTTCTTCAATTGGAGTGAGAACCTTATCTATTAAATGCTGTTTAATATTTGTCATATTTATATCCTTTTGATAAATTAGTCTTCTGAATAGGATTCAATAGTTACAGAACCTAAAGCTTTTTCATCCCAATAAAGAACAGCTTCTGAAGAATAAGGATTGTTACCTTCTCCTATTCCTAAATGCTCACAAACGACCTTTTCAATCAAACGTTCCATTTGAAGGTTTGGATTTGCAAGAAGTATTTCCTGTTCTTTGATCTTTGCTTCTAATTCAGCAATCTTTGCTTCTTTTTCTGTAACAGCTTCTTGTATCTGCTTTTCGACTTTGTAATTTGGAGTCATGTACATAGCAGCAATCTGAGCAATTTCTTCTGCTCGTTGATCTGAAATCTTTAATTTTCGAATATCATTATAAAAATCCCAACAAATTGTCATACTCTAACTCCTATCTATTCAAATACATTTCGTATTCCATTTTTGCTTTGAATGCTCTTTGTTCTTGTTCAGCTTCAAGGCGAGCAAATTCGTTCTTACATTTAATCCAGTAGAGATTGTCATCTTCTATTTTCTTTTCTACCTTTGTAGCAAAAGAATAACCTGTTTTTGTTTTCACAATCAAACCTTTTTCAAGTGATTGACGAACCAATTGTCCAGCATATTTTGGCATCAAACGATATGCAATCTGCATTTGTTTTTCTGAAAGGTGACGTCCTCTGTTAAGCTGTTCTGCAAAGCTTGAAAGAATGTAAGCATCTGTTGTTTTGAATCCTACACCATTGTGTAATTTGACATCTTTGCTATTCTGTTCTGTAACTGTCTGATATTCATAAATTCTTTGAATACCTTTTTCAATTTGGCGTCTTGACATTGCTTGCTTTTTCTCATCACTAACATCAAGCATTTATGCTTTTAGAGTTTCAACAATTTGTGCTTTTGAACTGAATTCTTTCATTTTTCGTACCTCTCAGTAAATAATATAGGTACTACATTTCGAGAGTCTTCAATTATATTGAAAAAATTTTAGCTCATCTCTGACAAAATGTTTCGGTAATTTTTTTTCAAAGAACTAATTAAAGTTGAAGAACTTTAAAACATTATACATATACTATTATGTAAGGAGATTTTTTATATGAAAATAAGTCTTTCAGATATTATGAAAAATGCTCTTAACTGGAAAGAGTTAAGAGAAGGTAAAAAGTACTTATATGCCAACATGAACGATGAACTTGATGATTTGAACTGTCAAGTAGTTGAAATAACTGACATTGGTACAGTCTCAGAAATTTACGAAAATACAGTAATGATCAAAAATTGGAATGAAGCTGGTTTTGACGAGTTATTAGATCTTGCTCCAGATTATCCTTGTGTAATTGCAAGGGAACTTTCAACTAGAAACAAGTATATTGCTGCTTTTGATACAGATGTATATTTTGCACCAGTTGATCTTAAACCGGAAATTAATGCTGAAAAATTAGAAGCAGGAGCATCATCTGTCATGAGAGCATTCGGAAAAGAAAAGATATTAATGGAAATTCCAATATCTAATCATTGCTACTCATCTTACAAACGGTTGCACAGTGCTAATGACGCATTTTTAAGTAGTTGCGGTTTAGATAAAGCTCAGTTGGAACAAGTAATAAGTGAAGCAACAAACATCTTTATGGAGGATGAAGATGGTCCTCTAGAATATGTACATTTCACTACATTAACTCAATTCCAAAGAGGACTTGTAGCTGAACTCTTACAAGTAAATGCAATGGATGTTGGAATTCACAAAGTTGAACTCTATTACGATCCTGATGATTGTAAAATAGACTACATCATCAAACTTGTTGTAGATGATTGTTTCCTTTGTCTTAGATGTACTTTCGAAAAGTTCACATTATTTACAGACAATGTTTACATAGATTAGACTTGTTGAACGCTGCCCCAGGCTAAAGACCTGGGACATTCCATAGTTGCTTACGAGCCGAAACTAAGGCTCGATGGCAACGTGGACTTCCTGCTTCGCAGTGCTTCGTGGCACTCCACAGGCATTTGTACTTTCGGCTCGTTCCCTGCCTACTACGCCCAGACTAGTAACACCTTTATTCAAGATGTTCAGGGCTGCATTTATATCTCTGTCATGTTCAGAAGAACAGACAGGGCATTTCCATTGTTCAACACCTAAAACAACCTTTGGGTTTACATACCCACAAGTATGACAAGTCTTAGAAGTATTCTTTGCTGAAACTTTCACTAAAGTAGTTTTGTAAGCTATCATACTCCTTAGCATTCCAAACCCTTGGTCACCAACTGCTCTTCCGTGATGCATTTGTGCCATAGACTGCAAGTTGATGTCTTCGACAATGACATACTGATACTTTTGTGCCAAGTCGTAAGACAACTTATGCAACCAGTCTTGTCTTTGCCAAGAAACCTTTTCGTGAAGTTTAGCAACTTTATATTTTGCTTTGTAATAGTTTTGAGACTGTTTTTGTTTTCCTTTCACAAACTTTTTAGACATGAGTTTCTGATAGTGAGCTAGCTGCTTTTCCTTTTCTCTTAGGAAGCGAGGACACTTGACTTTCGTGCCATCACTTAAAGTAAGAAAAACGTCATCTCTACAGTTCCAGTCTATTCCTATCGCTTTGCCGTTATTGTTCTTTGGTTCGTCTTTCTTCTCAACACAAATAGATACAAACCATTTACCAGTAGCAGTTCTGCTTATAGTTACGTTCTTTAACTTTCCTTCACAGAACTGACAATAGTATGCACCTTTTAGAAGTCCAAGTTTTCTTGTTATGAAAAGTTTTCCGTTTACAAACTTTGGCTTTGCCATAGCAGTGTAGCCAATAGACTCTTTCATATTCTTTTTAGACTTGAACTTTGGTGGCTTTACGAACTTTCCTTTTCTTGTACCATTGCAAGATGCAAAGAAGTTTCTGAACGCTTGTGTCAAGTCATTCCAAACATCTGCCATAGCAGTACTGTCTATTTCTTTACACCATTCAAGTGCTTCTGGCTTATATTTTGAAAATGTTTCTTTGTATGAAGTAAGCTTGTAAGAATGGTCTGCATTCTTATTTGCAAGTGAGATGTTCCAATAGAGTCTTTTCAAACCGAGTTCTTTACATAGAAATGTTTCTTGTTCCTTTGTAGGGAAGATACGATATTTATACGCTTTTAGCATCCGTTCCTCCCTTGGTCTTCTAAGTATTTTGCTACTGTATCTGCGGAAACATTTCCTACTGAACCACAATAGTATCCACGTGTAAAGAGATGATGACTTCTATGGTAAAACTTCTTGAGCCAAGGACCATAGTTATCCCAAGCCCAGATATTTGCTTCTTGTTTCAGAACTCTTACTATTTGGTCTGGTGACAATGTAGGAATACTTCTTACAAGAATGTGTATATGGTCTGGCTTAGAGTAGTCCAAGTCTATTGTATCTATTGAAAACTCATAGTTTGAAGAAATGTCAAGAAACTTTTGTTTCAAAGCGTCACCAAAGTCGTGGAAAGAAAATATCTTCCTTCTATACTTTGCCACAAATATCAAGTGGTACATTATGAGATGCTTTGAATGTGCTGAACTTTCAAGTTTTCTTGCCATATCTATTTAATATTATATTATCTCAAAAGTTTATACATTTTAGGTTTTCTTTGTATTTTGCATAAACTTTTATATATTTAGTAGCATTGGGCGTAAAGCAAAAGTACGACTTTGTGTTGCTACATGTCCCACACTAAAGATGTGGGACTTTTACGCAACACGCTATAAAAAGCCAGCTAATTTAGCTGGCTTTACCTTTGTTTACATGTTTTCGAATACCTTAAGATTATCCCTACCTTCAAGCTTAACAGCATATAGAGCACAGTCAGCACGTTTAATTACGTCGTAAATATTTTCACCTTCCTCACCTGTTGATGTACCAATGGAAAAACTAATATTGTAAGGATTATCGACTTTTAAGGATTCTTTCAATCTTTTGTGTACTTCGATAATATCGATTTCACCTTCACAAATTACCAAAAACTCATCACCACCGTAGCGCACAACTGTATCTTGACTTTTTCTAAACGAGCCTAATAAAACATTGGCGGATTTAATTAAAGCTTCATCCCCAGCATTGTGACCAAATGTATCATTTATGTCCTTAAACTTATCAATATCCACAACAACGATAGTTGCATTGGTTTGAAGTTTATCGTTTGGAACAATATCTTTAAGTATGTGCCTGTTTGGAATCTTAGTCAATTGATCTGTATAAGAGTATTCATAAAGCTTGCGTTGATACACGTACATTTCTTTAAACATTCGCGAGATAAAAAAGTTTACTAAAATATATCCAACACTCACTAGAATATAAGTAAAGTATGCTTCTCCGTGGGATACTGACAATGAAGTTGGAAATATCTGATACAGTATGATTATAAAAGCAAACATACTGATATAGTTTGTTAGGATGTAAGTAATACCAGAGAATATACTAACAACAAAGAAGAGTGTCAAAAACATTAACCAACCAGTACCTGATGTAGCAAATTCACCTTCACTTGCTGCTGACCAGTATATTAACACTACTCCAGCTACGGCTAACCAAACGTGTACAGAAGCTAAACACAAGAAGTTTTTCTTATTCTTAAACTTCAGATAAACTAATATGAATAGAGCAGGTATCGATCTACACAAAATGCTTACTGCAGCTTTTTGAAATCCTGAAATCAACACATCTTTAACTACCCAGAAAATAGAGCCTATGCTACAAGCAAGCACAGTATAGGTAATAATGTGTTGCCAGTTTTTAAATCTGTATTCTAAAAAGTTGTCATCCTCTAGCAGCTTCCAAGTTTTCATTTGATTTCCTTCTTTTCAACTAACCATTCATCCAAGATAACATATCACGATATACTTGCTCTCGATTCAACTCATTGAACATTTCGTGTCTACCCTTCAAATAAATCAAGCTTGTACAAATTTTATGATCCTTGTTCAAAATGTCAAGTGTTTTACCTGGTAATTCTCCATAATTTCCTACAGGATCGTCAGTACCGTAGATATACAGTATTGGCAATTTGTTTGAAGTCTTTTTAAGATTTTTCTTTTTGTAAGTGTGCAACATTAAGTCAACTAAACTGTATGCAAAGCAGTTTGGTGGATCAAATCCACTTAAAGGATCTTCAACGTATTCTTTAACTATCTTAGTGTCTCTTGTCAACCAGTCAAATCCTTTTGGATTATCGGGATTAAACTCTTTGTTGTATGATCCCCACATTAAGCTGCGGATAAATTGAGAACATCTATTCTTACCAGTAAAGAACATTGTTAAAGCAATCAACATTCTACCGAAGAACATTTTCAATGTTTGTGGGCCTGATGCTCCGCTTAAGATGATACCCTTCAACGAGTTAGTATCGTTAAGCTGTATCCAACGTTGAACTAAGAAAGAGCCATAAGAATGTCCAATTAAGTATTTTTCAATTTCAACGTTTTCTGCCCATTCATTGTCAATAATTCTAAATACTTCTGAGATATCTGATAAAGCTTGATTTGTACAATTTTTCCAATCAACATAGCCAAGTCTAGAAACATCATCTACAGTAATTCCATGACCTCTTAAATCCATAACATAAACAACATAAGCATTTTTACATAAGAAATCTGCTAGGTTTTTATATCTTAAACCGTGCTCTGCTGATCCGTGTACAATTTGTACTGCTCCTCTAACAGTTACATCTTTTTTAGGATAAAAAGTATGAAGTATTACTTTTTCTCCATCTTTCATAGTTATTTTTCTACTATCTACTCTACCGACATACTTCATATGCGATATCTCCGTTTTACATGTTTAGTTAGTTGAAGTTCAAACAGCTTAGAGTTCGATCTAAAACGAATGGCTGAAACCTCAACTTTGCATACTTTTACTCAAATTAATCTAAAGTCAAATAGTAATGAAAACATTATCCTGACAAGCTAGATTAATCTGTCAAAAAAGATTATTGTGACGATCGAGTTTCCTGATCAAAACAAATAGATTGATTTTTTTAATTCTTTTAAAAAAGATTGTATTTAGGAAGCTTTTTATATCGTAAAAAACATTCTCTAAATTCTTATAAAGATTATAGTTCCTTGTAAATTAGTATTTCTACAATTTTGCAAATATTGATACAAGGAAACAATTTTCAAAAAGTAAACTAATTTTCTATTGTGAAAGGAAACAGTGTAAACGAATACAAATACATGAATGGTTTTGAGGGTTGGCATTTTATCTGCAAAGCTGCAAATCAGGTAGAGGTCTGGAAGACTCCAACACGCTACTTGGTTTGTTCACATTATGATGGAATCTTCAAGTTTGTCGATCATCAGAAGGACATTGAAAATGCAATTCGAATTGTTTCTGAAGCTTTAGAAATGTAACATTCTTCTCGCACTTACCCTTCTAGATTTGGCAAGTTTCTTTTAAGCATGTCAGCCATAGTTCCGGTACCTAAATTAGCTGTAGCAAATGTTTTTACTTTAGATAAATCCTCAGCAGCATCTATCAGATCCTGTTTTTCAGCACTTATATTTTTAGCCAAAGCTTTTCTTTCCAAGATAATTTGGGTTAAAATTGAATTTTGCGAATTCAAAGGTGTACTTGTAATAGCTTTTACTTCCCAGCCATCCTCTAAAAGGTTGTTTACTTCATTTGTACAGTTTTTCCAATCCTGTAAGCTTTGAGCTGGTGTAGAATAAAACTGAAAAAATCTTTGCATATTAATTTAACTCCTAAATCATTTACTTTGAGTAATTGTATATTTAGCTCCAGAAATCTCTAGGGCTTGTTCTATTGTCAAAGTCGTGTTTTTCTTTCATTACTATATGAATAGCGTAACAAACAATCTGTGAAATGACAAAACCGGCAGCCAAGATTAAAGCAATTAGAAAAGGTTTGCCATAAAATGTATAAAATCTTTGGCCTAGTAGTAGTGAAAGAGCACCGCAGAAAAATGAAAAGAAACATTTAAAACTCATACTTTGTTTTCTCCTTTTTTAAAATTCAATAACTTTACTTTTTGTATGCAACTCCTTCTAACATAGCTTCGTGTTGCTCTCTTATAACTGTAGGATTAAAACCAGCAATGTTGTAATATTCAGGAGGATACTTTGTCAAGTTTACTAACGCTTGAATATTTGTCTTTTCAATTTCATCTGTATCTAAAAGATCATAAGCATTGTAATTGCTAACACCTGTTTGAATTTTAATAGCTTTTTGGAGATTTGCATAACTTTTGGAAAGTCTTCCTTGAGAGTACTTCAAAGCACGTTTGTGAAGTGTTAATGCTTCTGCAAGATTTTTTCTTAGGTGTCTTTGCTCTTTATTTGTACCGTACTTGGTTTTCCGATTGCTGTAAAATTCTTCTTCTCTATCTACCCAGTACGAATTTCTACTCCAGTTGTCTTTTACATTCAAAAGTTCTTTGTAACTACATAAATTTTTGTCGTACACTTTTTGTAGATTCTCGCAGACCGATCTTGCATAGTAATATTCATCTAAGTAATGTAGAAAAACAGATGTCCTTAAAATTTTCATTAGTATCTCCTGAATTAAAAAAATTATTACAGTAGTATAGGTTGCGCACAGAAAAAGTCTTCTAGTTTTAGAAGACTTTTCAAATAAGCAATCCTTAACAAGAAATATTTACAACTCTAATAAGGAGTTTATCTCCATCAGCTAAGTCATATTCCATTGAATCTTCGCAGTAATCGTCTCCATTTTCTGTACCAAAGAGTCTAGTTGGAGATGTAAAGTCGCAATAACGTTCGATCTTATCTGCCCACTCCTCTTTGTACCATTCATCTGGCTTTTCTCTAACGAAATCAAGAGTAAGTTTATCCAAGTTGTCAAGAACTTCCTGAGCAATTTTTCTACGATAATCGCTCAAGTTTGGATTCTTCAAATCTTCTGTAGCACCTTCTTTCATTGCTGCTTTAACTTCATCGAGATCCATAACTTGCTCTTCATTAAGCTCGTTAATAAAAGTACTATCATCGGAGCACACATCAAAGTTACCTGTATAAAATGCTTCATAATTCATCAACTTATCGTAAAAAGATTTTTTACAGATTGTTACCGAGTGGCAAGATGAGCTGTTTGTTTCAAAAACACTTTCTCTAATAGTAATCATTATCTCCTATCTCCTTTTGCAAATTATTTGTTTCAGCAATTGTCAGTACCCGTTTCAAAACTTCCGTTTCCCAAAACCCAATCAAGAACATCTTCTGGTTCAAATTCAGCTAAAGCTTCGCATTCGCCGCTCTCGTTTGGACCTGACTGATGGTCGATACCATATCCCAAATCAACATAGTAGTTGAATTCTCTGTTGCAAAGTCTTTTCTTGTCATACTTCGGAGAGTTCAAATGTTCAAAAACTCTGATATAATCTTCAACATCGTTTACATACTCTTCATCTTCGATAGTATTGTCAGGATCGAAAGTAAACTCAACATTGTGTTCCCTAAACAGTTCGAGAACAGCTTTCAATTTGTTTTTAGTTTCTTCAAGAATCTTTACATAAACTTCTTCGAGAGCAGGACCACGTGTAACATTCCATGTTGTAGGATCGTCACCGATATAATCTGTGATGTAGTAGTAATCTACATTTCGAGCTTTTTCATTCTCTCTTTTTAATTTGAGACCCTGATTTTCTACAAAAGCATTCAACCAATATGAAAACTTAGACTGAGGATCGAAATATGATCTGAATTCCCATCCCCAATCATCCCCAATAAATCTTAGGCGCATCATACCATCAATCTTGATTGCACTTCCCTTTGTAGAAAAGGAAAGACTGTGTTCAGAACTGCTGTTTGTTTCAAAAACTTTTTCACGAATTTTAATCATAATTCAATTCTCCATACTCATTTTCATTTACCTTGTAGTTTGAAAGAGATGCTTTGAAGGCTTCCTCGAATGTTTGTCCTGAGTACTTAATGCGCTCATTATAAGGCTGTGTACTTGAACGACCAATTGTTTGATTTACAGCATCAAAGTAGAATGTTGAAGGTGCCTCTGTACCTGTTGGATCTCCGTAGTCTTTTCCTTGGAATCTTAAATTCCATTCTTCATCTGAAATATTTAGATTCTTTCTTGCATCAAGCTGTGCAAGCGCTAAATTATCAAACGACATTACTTGAAACTTTGTTGAAAGATCTTTTAAGTTTTTTACAAGCCATTCTGTATTGGCTTTAATTTTGCTTTCATTCTGTTCATTGTAACTTACCCCGCGACCTACATTATTTTTATATCCTAAAAATAACACTTTGTGCTTTGCAAGTACAGGAATAAATGTTTCATCTACAATTCCTGCAATTACGTGATAAACAAGATTATTTTTTGCAATCTTACACAAGTTTTCTGCAGCTTCTATCTGTTCTTTATTTGAAGGATCCGTAATAGAAACTCCAATACCATTAACCAAATCTTGAGCTATAAGATTTTCTAAAATCGAGTATTGCTCTTTTACAGCTCTTTGATTAACTGTAATGTTTCGAATTACTTCTTGCTTTTTGAGTTTTGTCAAAAAAGGAATTAAATCAGGATGATCAAGAACGTTTCCTCCACCAATTGCTATTTCTGTACCTGGTTTCCAAGTATCAAAAATTGGAAGACTTAAATCTGCATGTTTACCTTCTTTGCTGGAACCTTCATGACAGAATAAACAATTGGCCGTGCAGTGATTTGTGATTTTTACGTCGCAGTTTTCAGCAAAGTCGTAGAGAAATCTATCATCATCTGTTTCTCGAGTTGCACGGATACGAGTACCATCACTCATAATTCCTGTATAGTGATTACCGTTTGAATAGCATTTAAGCACATTTACGTGTTTAAATTCTGCACACTTTGCAAAGTCTTTGCAAAAGTCTGTAAATTCGTAAATCATTTTATACTTCTCCCTATGAATATTAAATATTATAGGTATCGAAGTTTCAAAACCTTCTAAAAGTTTTGTTAAATGTGAATAATTACAAGATTAGGATCGCCAAAGTTTGGATCTCCAAACTGTGTGGAAAAATTTCTAACAGGAGCTATACAGCTAAAATCTTCACAGATTATAGCAAGTTTAGTTTGATCTGGATATCGATAAGATTCTCTTAAGATATCTTTTACTGCTATTGGATCATCATCACCAGTCATTAGATAGAACGTTCTATCTTGAGGATCGTATGCATAATCTGTGATATCAAACTGAACATTCTGGACATATGCTGCGAGACCCGAAATAAACTTTTTATTACTTTTAATGTAATTTGCTAAATCGTTTAAATACATACTTGAAATTAGTTTTCACTGCTTTTTAATTTTTCTCAGCTTCATATCACTTCAAAATTTCCTATTTGTAAACATTGGAAAATTCGATAGGTTCCAGTTTCTTACTTTTGATTCTTTTATAAGTGTCCTTTATGCTTGTTTCAACTTGAACGATTTTAAGGTCTTCAAAGGGCTTTTCCGTTTCTTTCGAAATTTTGTTTCGAAATCTTAGAGCAGTTTCTATATGCTTCATTCTTCGAGGTGAAATGTGTAAAGGTCGACCTTTGATCTAAGCACAAGTTGCAAGGCTTCTATCGTAAAATTCACTTTCATAATTTATGTTGTCATAGTTGTAATCGTGATAGTATTTAATATGCTCTATATCTTTGTCATTTATCAAAATGTAAAAAGGTGGACGCATTTTACTGTTATTGCCCATATAGAAACCTCCTTTAAAGAACTTGACCGTACCAATCCTTATCAGCTAGATATAAATCGATTAACTCTTCAATCAATTTATTTCGAGTATTTGTTGCTGAGCAGTCCTCAAAATCGGTACCCATATCAATTGGAGTTACAAGCAAACAGTCATCTGGATCAGAATTGTTATTGATGTCGAAAGTTTTTGCTACGTGATCAGATCTGTTTGCTACACAGATTCTTGCATAGTCTGGAATCTCTCTCCAACGAGTCCAAGTTCTAAACTCTTTAAGAGAATCCTCCCCAATAATCAAATACAAAATTGCATCTGGATATTTTTGACGAAAATATTGAACAAGATCGATTGTTCTCCAATTTCCATCTTTATCCTTTTCAATAGTATCTATTTCAATGTTTTCCGGTGCACCGCAAATAAAATCTTGAATAATTCGAACTTTTTCGTCAAATGTAAAAAGATATCTTTTGTCTCCTCTGTAGTAGTTTACTGTTGTAGGTACAACAACAAGTTTATCGAGTCCCAATTGCTTGTAAGCTCTTTTTACTACAGCTGCGTGACCGATCCCGAAAGGATCAAATGATCTACGAGCCGCCGAATATCCCGATTTTCTTACCAGGATAAACGAGCGGCTGACCTCCTAGAATTTCTGATTTGTTAATTGTTATATCGTTCATATAAAATAATATAGGTTCTAATCTACTTTTTATTCTAAATCTTTTTAATCAACAACCAGTTGATTAGAAGGCCAAATACATAAAGTAGACACACAATCTTAACTACTATACAGTAGTCAGCTCCAAGTGATACAATAGTAGTTGCTAATTGGTTTCCCGACAAACCAGCTACAGCCCATGCTGATAGTGTAAGTCCGTGAAGCGATGATATTCGTTTCATACCATAATGATCATGTAGTAATGTCGGAATATTACTAAAACCGCCACCGTAACAAGCATTTATAATCAGCAACATTGCGATATAAGTTATTGCATTAGGATGTACGAAAGCTACAACTGTTGATACTATAGATAGCAAGAAAATTATTTTGAATATGGTGTTGCGATCTTTAAAAGAGTCAGACCACATTGAAAAGCCAAGTCTACCTACAGCATTGGTAACAGCCGTAAGTGCCAATACAAGTGAAATGTATGGAAATCCAACCTGACCTAGCAACTGTTTTTCCTGACTAATAATAGCTAAGCCACAAGCGATGTTAATGTAAAACATGATCCAAATAGCAAAATATTTTATAGGATTTTGTTTAATAATGTTATAGCAACTTTCTACTTTGACCGGTTCTGTCCAGTCATCAGGTTTGGATAATAATAGATGTCCAAGAAACATCGTCACAGCATATACAGCAGCTAATATAACGAACAATAAACACAGGCCAAACTTATCCATAAGTATGCTCATTACAGGACTAGCTATTGCTTTAGCAGCTCCAAAACCAGCTACAGCTAAACCTGTAGCAAGACCTTTGTGATCTTTAAACCACAGCATTAGGGCTTTTACCGGAGATAAATAACCTAAGCCAAGACCAATCCCCATAATTAGACCGTAGCTAATGTAAATACCTACTAATGCAACTATAGATCCTGAATGACATCCACCATACCAGATAAAAATTCCTGTGCCTAGCATTCCTAAAGCGAACATAACTCCCGCCACCAATGACGACTTTTTAATGTCACGTTCAACTATACGACCAAGGAAGGCTGCCGACATACCTAAAAAGAAAATGGCAAAACTAAAAGCCCATTCAACAGCACCTTTTGAAAAACCGATATATTCAGCAATTTCTTGGCTGAATATAGACCAACAGTAAACTGTACCAATGCTGCAATGAATAAGTAAAGCAGGAATGGCTCCACTTATCCATTTATTTTTTCTCATGATTTTTTCCTTTATTGCTTTTCAAGCAATTTTCATGTGTGCTAAAGGCCTTTGGATTTTTTCAAAGACCTTTTACTTAAACTATCTTAAACTTGGATCTGTTGTAAACTCTGGTAACCACAGACTTGGATTCCAATAAACTTTATACTTACAACTGTCAACGTTTTTTGTAGGTTCAAGTTGAAGACTATAGTATGTACAATCCGGTTGCTTACCAAGATAATGTCTCAAATAAGTACCTTCATCTGTTTTACAAACAATTTCAACATCTCCATCCCTATCAATTTTAATGTGACAGCGACCTTCAATTACACAAACTGTTGCATTTTGACGCACATTGTAAAGAACGATTCTACGAAGATCTTCAAAATTACCTTCCGACATTTCCAACTTGTTTACAACTTTTGCATATTCAGACTGCAAACGAGCTGTTTCAGCTTCACGTTGCTGATTGAGCTCAGCTACCATGTTTCCAGTACAACCTGTTACTGTAAGGACTGTAACTGCAAACAAAACTACAAAAAGTTTTTTCATTTATTTTTTCCTCCTTTATGTTTCAATGTATAGCTTTTACATAAGTCATTTCAATAAGATCAGCTAAAACCTGTTTTGAAAGGGCAACTGTACCGTTTTTACTAAAGGCCTCCGCAATTGGCCAGATTTCATTTTCAAAGAATGGGGCTGATTTATTTGTTTCCCATTTTGGTACAGAATCTTTTTCGCGATTGAAAAAACTCTTCCACTCTGTAAAAGTCATTGGAGTTTGATGAGAAGTTTCAACTCTCTTCTTTATAGAATATCTCAAAAGAGCTTCATTCTTATTGCACTCTTCGGCTGAGATTTGACTATTCTGTCGCTGTCTTACAAAATCCCAATAGTAAATAGATGCAAACTCATCGTACTCCATTTTCTCACTGTATTTATTTTCAAAGTCTGTATAAATTTCTTCACATTCTTTTTCATTTCGTTTTGCAGCATATTTATCGTAAGCTGTAAAACATCTCAAATACTCAAGAAACTCTTCTTTTCTTGGAACACTTTCGGCATATTGCAATAGTGAAATCGTTTTAGTAATCCTCCCTTACTTTTCTGTTTACAATATTATTATAGAATCTTTTTTCGAAAAGTTTCTCTAAAGTTGTTATAGAAAAAGCTCTAGAAAAAATCTAGAGCTTTGTAAAAATTCAATTTTAACTGTTAATCGTAATCTTTAACCAGATGAAGTTCAATACTATCCACCCAATAAAGCTTCTCAGGAATATCTTTAATTCCATAATCAGAGTAATGAAATGTACTTGTTGGATAGTATAGACCTTTCTTTACTAAACCTAATGGGAAGATTACACCAGCCTCGTCTCGATTTAATCTATCCTCGAATACGAATACATTTTCTGAGACTGTCGATCTTTCTGCTTTGTAATCTATTTCCTCTGTAAATCCATCCCCGTATGCTTTAAAACTCATAAAGACATTTATCTTTAATGTTTTAGTTGCAATTTCGTAGGATGTACCTAGACATTCGTAAGGAAGATCATTTTGTTCAAAATAGTTTTGTAACTTTTTCGTAACTTGCATAGATTTGTAAAAATCAGAGAACTCGTAACTACATTCTTCACCTTTTTTACGTTCAAACTTTTCCTGTAAATTCCTTCTCATATTATTAATTAGTACACAAAGGATGAACCTTCTACTTTAATAGAAGGTTCATTGTCTTAGTTTTCAGGATTGAATTCAGCAATCTTTGCTTTCGAGAATGCTTTGTATGGGAAATCGAATTTCACTTCGTATTCAGGTTTTGGTTCACCTTTAGGTCTACGCTCAAAACCTTTTACAACATAGTCTTTAAAGTATTCAGAGACTTTTGCAATATCGTCATCTGTTGCTTCTGAAAGATCAAAACCGCCAATGCGTGTAGCATCTTCGTTTAAAACAAACACTTTACGTTTTACAAGTCCTTCAGCTCCTGATTTCGTATAGTTGAACTCTTTTAACATTTTTTACTCCTTTGCTCTTTTACAAAAAATATAGTTTTTGTGTCGTAAGTTTTTTACATACTAATTTAAAATTAGGAGTTAATTATGATCACTATTAGAGAAATTGCAGACGATAAAACAACTATAAGCTCAACAAGATGGGCTTTTGCTACAGTTGTAACAGTGGATATTTGTTGTATTATAGCTATCTTAACCGTAAGTTTGGTTTGTCACTTCATCGATAAACCTCTCGATACTACCTTTTATACAGGTATTACAGCTTTATTAAGTCTTATTACTAGTCTTGTAGCTATTCCAAAGACAATGCAAGGATTTGAACCAAAACCTAAATCAGATCAAGACATGTATAAAAAGATCTTTGCTAAAGATGACAGCTGCATAACTAAATAACTGTAAAAGGAGAGCATTTAATGAGAAATTTTAATGAATCAGATTATCTTGAAGATCTCTATTATGGACCTGAAAAAGATTATTTTGACGAGATATCAGAAATAGAAAATGGTGGATATGATGAATATTTTGAAACTGAAGGTCTTAAGAATCCACTTTTAGCTGCAGAAATACATAAAGCAGCTCAAAAAGCTGGTTTGTCAGATCTTGATTATGTAAATCAACAAGAATTCTTTGACGAAATTATCAATAATGATCCAAAAGATGGTCCATATATTGTTGATATCGAGGAACGTGAAGGTTATAGCGAATTTATTTGCGATGATGAAGGTAATCCAAATCTTGAAGACGTTAGACCAATCTACGATAGCCTTGTTAGTGGTAGAGAAAGAGGTTTATATGGTTCTGATTGTAAAGACGATCCTGCTAGAACTCTTGAGGATGTCATTGAAGGCTACGACATGATGGTTAGTGATGCAATACCTGGTAGAGACACACTCAAAGGTGCACTGAAAATGTTGTATAAGTTTAAGGACAATCCTTACTGTCCAAAAACAAAAGCATATTTTAATGCATTAGCTAATTATGCTGAGCAAATTAATGCTATTGCTATAGAAATTGGTCTGAACGAGTTTTGTATCGATATTCCTGGAAAGTCAAAGACATTGAAAAAAGAAGCTGTATCTTTCAAACGTCCTATGAAAGAGTCTTGGGATGAGAATACAATTGCTAATACTGCACAAGAATATGTTAACGATTATCCTGAGGGAATAACAAGAATGAACATTGTTGCAGATCTTGAAAACGATCCTTATTTTTACAATAAATATGACACAATAATGAGCATGTATATTGAAGACCGGGAAACAGCTTTAGCAGATTATTCAAATGAATTAGATAACATTGCAGATGCAATTATCGAAGAAATAAAAGGTATGGGAGGAGTTATAAACGAATCCAGAAGAATTACTCGCAAAGCAGTTTTAGAAGCAAAAAGAAAAAATGCAAAAAGTCACAAAGCTTATAAAATGAGAGAAGAAGAGGAAGAGGAATGGGCTTGGGATCTTAAAACAGAAAAAGAAGCTCTTAAAAAATCAATGCCAACAGCTTCCGATAATGAAATTATAATTAAAGCTGCGGGAAACATTGCAAAGAAATATCATACAACAAGAGCAAAGATTTTAGCTACCTTGAAACCTTCTAAAGGTGCCAAAGCTTGGAATAAAGATGGTAAAATACTTGTAAAGGAAAACAGAAACTTAAAAGAAGATGCTTTTACAACAGACATTGTTTATGTTACTCCTTACGACGATCCTTCTTGGTACGATGAAAATGGATATCCTGTATTTGAACTAACAGCCTATCCTGAAATTGCATATGCAACTGCTTGCGAATTGCAAAAAATAGCTGATCCAATTTTTAGTGATTGTTCGGATGGAGATGTAGAATCTGGAATGTGTGCACCAGAACCAACAGGTATCTATAAAATGACAGTCGCTGAACTTAAGGCAGCTATCGAGAATGGAAATCTAGTAGAAGATGATATAGAGGTTTACACTGGATATGATCCAGAAACACAGACTGTAATCGAGACCTCAAAAATTGAGGATGTTCTTAGTTTGGTTTTTGATGCAGTTGAGCCTTTAACGGAAGTCAAAACAAAAGGTTATTGTGAAGTAAGTATCAGAACTTCTTCTGGTAGAGTCATTCCTTTAAATGATATATCTGGTAAGCCTTTTACTTGTGCACCTGATGAAAAGTCAAAATTGGAAGTATTAAATAAGATTAACAAAGAAAGAGATAAAAATTATACTCTAGATCAGTTGGTATTTTCCGATGTTAAAAAGAAATAAATATTTATAAAGTTTTATTAAAAGGAGCAGAAAATCTGCTCCTTTTCTATTTATTTTAAACATTTTGTGAAAAAGTCTACATATATAAAACTATATTATTAACGTTCAGGAGGTATACAGAATGTACAGTAATTGTCTTTTAGAAGCACTCAAGGCTAAATTGAAAGATCCTAATGTAAAAATTCACAAAATACCTGCTAAATTTTCTCCTTTGCATACAGTTTTTCCTCATTTTTGGTGGAGTAAAGGAGATAGAGCTTTTGAATTTTTTAGCGAGAAATCTAGAAGATTTCAAGTAATTCTTTTTAAAGGAGAAATACAAGAACTTCCTATAAAAGATATGCAAGATAGTGTAAGAAAGCAATTCAGACTTTACACAGAAAAGCAATGTAAAAAATGGGGAAACATTTTTAAGGATTATGAAGGAGATATTCAGAATACTCTTCCACATACGCTTGAGGATTATCGGCCGGAAATTAAAGATAATGTTTGCTGCGCAATAATTATTATTTATAAAAAAGATGATAAAATTTGTTCAAGACTTATTGATGCTAGAGACCTTGATAAATATGAAAACATTATTTGCTGGAGAGAAGCTTCTGTGGAAGTTAATTATCTATTAGATCTTGATAATAATTTCGAGTTTAAAAATGAAGATAGCTTGATAATTTGAAAGTACAACAAAAAAGGATAGCTTTTTGCTATCCTTTTATCTTTATTTAATCCTTCGATTTGACGGTGCCAATAATCAGTGCAACATGTAACAGTATTAGAATAGTAAGTATTATACCGTAGCTCATTTTAACGTTCCTCAAAAGCTGATTATTTTTCTAAGTTTCCCGATGGTACATACACATAGGAAGGATCGATACCTAGTACCTCTTTTGCTTCTTCAGCTGTCATACCCTTATGCATATACATTAGACCTTCAATTTGACTTACTTTATACCAATCAGCTGTTGAGTTAATATCTACTGATTTTTCGGTTTCCCAATCACCGCAATCTTCATCGTCAGAATCGCAGTCTTCATCGTCAAATTCACCATACTCAGCTAAATAATCATCTGACCAATTGTCTGTAATTACTTCTAGAATTCCAGCTGGACCGTACTCCAACAATTCAAAGTAGTATTCAGTAGCTGCTTCAGCTTTATCCGAAAGTACATCATCTTCTTTGAACATATCGAGTACACTTTCATAATCGTTGCTTGTTAAGCCGCTTTCGAAATCAGCTTGAATGATTTCCTCTACAATGCTTTTTTCATCACTGCCTAGTTCTTTATTAGAGCCAGACTCGGTTAAATTATCTCTTACCTGATCTTCCTTCGAATCTTGAGGTTTACTTGTACCTAAAATATCTTCAGGTACTTCATGATAAAGTCTTATTTTCCATTGAGCACTATCAATTCCACTATTACCTGCTTTATAGACAGTGTCAATCTTAACAGTTTTATCATCAATAGCTTTAATGATTATGTCAGCTAAGTCTTCTGCATTATAGCTTATTCCATTTGCTTCAATTTTTCCAAATTCACCAATTTCTATTGTGAGATAGATTCTGCTACCAGGTTCTGCAACTTTCTTAGAGAATGGACTACCTATCTCAAACTTATAACCATTTTTACTAAAGAATCTAACTTTCTTAAATCCTCTTGATTCAAGCTCGTATGAAATTATCTCTTCCAACCAATGTAAAGTTCTGCGTTGGTAATTCTCTAGTATTTCTAAATCTCTTCCTTTAAAAGCTAGTGAAAGATTTACAACCGGATCATCTAATGAATCTTCTCTTAGAGGTTTTCTGCTTTTTGCAAGAACCGACTTTTTAATTTCTTCTTGCTTATTATAGTATTTCTTTTTCATTTTAAACACCACCTTTGATATTCTTAACAGATATTGTTACTAAAATTAGTTCTGTAAGAAAAGATATGAGTGTCTATGCAAAGTAACAACTTTAATCAATCTTTATACTATCTTCGTTTAGAAAGTTACTGTTCATTCTAAAAAATCTTACTAAATTATTTTATAATGTTTTGAAAAAAGGAGATTGTTCTATGTCAAAAGTAGATCTAAATTTAACAGTTCAGATGAAAGCAAATTCAGTATTCATTGGTGATATCTGTTATGCTCTAGATAAAGAAATCTATCACAAAAAATGGGGTGATGGTCTCAACTGGGCTGATGGAAAAATTCAAGCTGAAGGAAACGGAGATCAAGGACCTGTTTGTGCAGTCGTTGGTTCAACAGCTTACGGTGATGGAAGTTTTACAGGTTCAGATGGTATTGAGTACGGTGTTGATGCTGGTGTAATTGGAGTAACAAATCTTACATATTGTGCAGATGATGAAGATGTTGAAAGTTTGAATCAATTAGGTAAGGTTGTAGATATTCCTGGTGGAGAATGTTTTGTAACTCTTATAGATGAGGAAGGTGAATTCTACATCATTATTGAGGATATGCAACATAATAGACTTTATTCTGTAAACATTTCTACAGGTGAATTGGAAGTACCAACTTGTATTGAATGTGGTACAGAAATAAGTGATTTTGAAAACTACCAATTTGGTGGTGTTTGTGAAGATTGCTATCGTTCCCAAAATTATGAAGATGAAGAAGAAGAGGAAGAGGATCTTGACGAATGTTGTGATGCGAGTTGCACTTCAGCTGAATTCCAAAGAATGGCTCCAGGAAGAAATGCAAAAATGATTGGAATGAAAAAGAGATCTTTAGGAAAGAAAGATAAGTACAATACTTTAGGTGAAAAGAGTTTGAAAGAGAAACGTACAGATTCAGCTTTTCTTAAAAAAGCTGCTAAAATAGCTAAAGTAGAGATAGCAAACATTGAATATTTTAAGAATAAAGAAGATTGGATGGTTGTTTTAAATTCCGAGGACAGTTACGATGCTGACAGTTTTAGAGACGTTGTGGATGATTTACTTGATGTAAATTCTGGAGAACATTCTTACGATGATTTAATCGGTTTAGGAGATGTTCATTTAGGCACAGCAGAGTATTATGAAGTTTCTGACGATGATTATTCAGACTTAGATCCAGCTTGGAGAGACAAAGTTGTAGTTTATTGTGAACCTTCAAAACGCTATAAAGCAAGAAGAGCATTGGGAGAAAAAAGAACAGATCGTCCAAATTCAAAAAAGGAACTTCTTGAAAAGGATGTTAAGGCAGCTGTTTTGAAAGCTTTCCAGGAATTTTTTGAAGGAAATGACAAAGTAGTTTTACCTAAAAAGTTGATTTCTACAGATACATCTCTTTCAATCCAAATCAATGGAAAAAAACCTTTTAAAGTTGCAATTAAAGTAATTGTTAATGAAGAGCTTGGTACTTATGCATTAGATGGTTTAGCAAATAAAGATAAGAATTTGTTACCAGATTCTTATTTCCAAGGAACTTCTTTGGAAGAAGCAGAAAGAGATGCTAAGGCTTTTGCAAAAGATGTTAACAAACTTGTAAAAGAATCCTTAAAGGAATCTAAAAGAAAAATGTCAGAAGCTTTTTCTATTGAAACTCTTCAGGAGTCTAGAAAAGTAACAAGAAAAACTTTAAAAGAAAATTCTCTTACTTCTGACAAGGTTCTTGTAACAATTCACATTCCAGATGATTATTATGATAAATATGGTAATCCCGTAAACGCTGAAAAGTATAATGAAAGATTTGAAGAAATTGATAAAATTCTTTTTGCAGCAGGTGCAAAAGCTGTCTGGGAGGTAACATCAGATCCAGAAGCAGGTTGGGAAGGTGACGACATCGATGATACAGGCTTCAGAAGAATGACAGTTGCCCAATTAAAAGCAGTAATAGAGAACAGTGGCATTGAAGAGGATGAAATAAGAGTTTACACTGACGATATTGATGTAAGTAAAGATAATTGGTCTGATTATATGAACAAACATCCAGAAGTTAATCCTTACGACAATTCAGTAGATGTATATGAAGACCATAGAATCTACGATATTTACTCTTTAGTATTTGATGCTGACGATGAAAATTCAACTGAAAGGACTCTTCTTCAAAGAATGCTTCAAGATGCATACACTGAAGAGGATGCTAAAGACTTAGCTGAAATGACAGGTTTACGCATAAACGATCTGATTGGATTTGATGATTATGTAAAATTAAGAGATGATTGGCTTGTATACAAAGGTAAAGCTCCTAAAGATTCTCAATAATAATTAAAAAATAATTTTAAGGTCTACCGTAAAAAGGTAGACCTTCTCTTTTGAATCAAACTAAATATTTTTAGAGAGGAAAGAAATGAGAAAATATAGAGAATCAATGCAGAATACAACTGAGAGTTATAGAGCTCGTAAAGCAGGTCTTGATTTTAGTAAAATTGTAGTCACAACAGATATTGCAGATGTTACAGACAATGTTCTAAAATCAGCATATTCCGATGCAGGTTTCAACAATGAAAAATACTTTAAAGATTTTGTAGATGGTTTCGATCAAGGTATATCAGATTTCTTAGAGGACGAAGATGCCTCAGGAGAATCTTACGATGATTACATTGAAGCTGAAATGGACGATGATCAATAAGTAAAGGAGAGTACAACATGAAAAAGTTTTTAAGTTCAATGCTAGTTCTTTTACTGGCATGTGCATTGTTTGCTGAAGATTTCAAATACATACCTGAATGCTCAGCAAAAGTTGATAGTCACGAGTGGATAGAGCATACAGCATATTCGCTTTGTTACAATGAAGATTCTGAACAACCAGAATTTACTGTTTTCGAAATGACAAAAAGCGAAGCTGAAAGACTTAACTCGGTACCACGTAAAAACAGTTTTAGAGCAGATCCAGCTGTTTCAACAGGCTCAGCAACTTTAGCTGACTATAAGAAATCGGGTTATTCTAGAGGTCATATGGTAGCCAATGGCGATATGAACTATAGTACAGAAACTGCTAGTGAAACATTCTTTTTAAGTAATATGAGTCCACAACTTCAAACTATGAATGGTGGAGCTTGGTTAGCTGTAGAAAATTATACACAAGAATTTTTAATGGCAGACGGTTCAGAATATGATTCAGTTTATATTTACAGTATACCTCTTGTAAATAGAGATTTCCCAAGAATCGGTTCAATTGGTTCTAACGAAGTTGCTGTTCCAGTAGGTTACTTCAAAGTAATGTATATTCCAGAAGTTGACGAGTTCTTGTGCTGGTATGTTGAACAAAACTGTAAAGATACTAGTTCTAGTTCATCTAATGCTAAAAACTATTTGGTATCTTTAGAACGTGTAGAGCAAGAAAGTGGATTATATTTCAGCTTTTCTAAAAAGTCAAGTAAAGCTGCTAATTCAGTAGTTGCAGAATCTTCTGAATCTCAATTTGACATGATCAACTACTTGGAAGATTACGATGTTGTTGCTTTAGTACATACTGAAACAGATGAAGCAGAAGGAGTATCAATTAATCTTTTGTTAGATTTCTTTAGTCTTGAGGAAATCTACAATGCACTTGTTTATCATACAATTCTTGTTATGGGTGATGAAAACTATCAATTAATCACTCTTGAGGAACAAAACAATAGAGTATTACAAGCTAAACTCGATTCTCAGATATCAGAAGCTGAGACTCAATGCATTGTTAATGTACTATATAACAATGGTACTATTAGTACTAATGATGCTGATAGAGCCGTTTACAGTATAAGCTATGTATATGTATTCAATGCAGGTAAAGCTGCTAAACACATTGAACACGATTTTAATCAAGATTGGGATGGTTCGGACTTAGATAGAGCTTGTGCAAGTATTTTACGTAGATTAAAAATCATTGATAGCGACACATATTACAAAGGTGCTTACTACGAAGTTTTCTTAGCAGGTTATAAATTCTAAGCAACAGATTTGTTGCGTATGTTAAAGGTCTCTGAAAAAGAGACCTTTTTCTTTTTGAAAACTAATTAAAATAATTATGACTAATGTTGGATACAGAACAGGAAAACTACTAAATCGCAAAAGTGAATATATCTGTCAATTTTCAGGAGGTAGTCGAAGTACTGGATATTTTGGTACAGGTTACTATTTTTGCACAAAACCCGATTATTGCATTACAATGACTAGAGATGATCAGGAATTACTTAAACTAACATTTAAGAAAGATCTAAATTGGTTTGTTGGAACTATAAGAAGCCACGACATATTAAAACAAATTACATCTTTTATTGCTTGCTATGAAGATGTTTGTAGTCTGGAAAAGGTAACAGATCTTTACCGAATGATAAAACATCTTTACGAGAATTTCTATTTGGACAAAGCAACAGATATCGTTGACAAGCTTAAAGCTGATTATGAATACGATCTTGAAAACGAGTTTTGTACAGATTTTGAAAGCTTCTTAAACATTTTTGAAAACAGAGATTATAAAAGATTTATAGAAGCTGTATCCCGAATAGACACTTTAAGTCCTTTAGCAGATTTAGTCTATAAAGAAGATTATGAAGCTGCAAAAGAATTTATAAACAATAATAGACATCTTTTTAGCTACGATACTGTTGAATCTTTAAGGAATCTTAGCAGAGATGTTCCTTTTAGAGTATATCTCGAATTTGATATTCCTGAAAAAGAATTCCTAGATTGGGCTGCTGATGCATATGAATATTACAAAGAGCATAGATACGACCAAATGGATTCAATTTCTACAAAATTTCTAAAATATTTAGGATATGATGGAGTTTGGCCATCTAAAGAATGCGATAACACAACATATGGTGGTATTGTTTTTGAAAGAGAAAATATCGAGGAGGTAAAAGTTTTGGCGAATGTATCAAAAGACTGGAATGATCTGGATGAGTCTCGAAGAGTTGTAGAAGGTAGAGATTACATCTATAAAGCAAAAGTCGATAGTAAATGGTTAAAAGGTCGAGAGCTGGTAAGCAGTAAAAAAGATGCCGACAATTTTGAATCGGAAACAGAGCCAATGCAGAGAATAAATCAATTAAAGAAGAAGCACAAAATTAGAAAAGGTGCAAAAGTAAAGCTTGTCAGAATGAAAGAAGCCTGTATGGAAAATACATTTGGTTGGCACTTAAGCCCTTTCCAATTTTCAGAGCCAGAAATTCGCAATAAGACAGGTTTTGGTAGCTCCTTCTATGGTGCAGGTTTTTATATTACTTTAGATGAAAGTACTGTAGAAACAATGATTAGTGAAGCTCAGGATATGTTTGCAGAATACTTTATCTACAAAGTACAGGTAGATGAAAATGCAAATATTGTTGATGAAGGTGAAGAAGATGGTTTACTACTATATGCGGATCTTGTAGAACAGTTTGACGGTGACGAAGTTAAGGCATCTGAGGAGATGGTTGCACGAGGCATTGATGGACTTCTTTATTACAGTGAAGAAGATGGTCATTCAATTGTTTTCTACAATCCAAGTATGGTAAAAATTGTGAATACACAATACAAGAAAGGTTTTGGAGAAAGAAGCGAGTTGCAAGAATCAAATGTTTATGACGACTATCTTAGACGAGTAGCAGATCAAAAAGTTTCTAAAAAAGATAAATGGAACTTGAAAATGAATATTGATAGTCTTAAAAAAGAGATAATAGAGTTGCAACAAACTACAGCTGATTTACCTGATGATTATATTAGAGAGGTTTGCAATCTTGATGCATATCCTTTCGACGATGTAATCGATGAAGATCAAGAGCTTACAACTTGGTGTAGCGAAGTTGATGAATTCCTCAACGACTCCCTAGATCTTTAAAATATTAGAGGAAAAACTTCCAATTTAAAAAGGAATCTTCTTTAGATTCCTTTTTTCCTGTATTCGTAGAAACTAAATATGAATTATGGAAACAAATTTTGAATCTATTGGATTTATAATAACATCTATTGCTACTGTTGTCTTAACTATCGTTACCGTTGTAGCTGCTATAAAGTGTAAAGGCTCTGTTCAAATTGGAAGTCTGCGCATGGATTTTTCTAAAAAAGAGTCTATAAATGAACCGAAGAGTAAGTCCGAAAAATCCGTTTTTGAAGCAAAAAAGATTGTAGAGGATTATACAAGAAGTATTCTATCAAAGCAGTTTGATCAAGTTGTGCCTTTCCTTTCTAGCTTAAGACCTATTTTCAATAGACTGTGCTATAGTATTCTGAATGATGCTATGATCGAAAGTCTCGGTATAGAAAAAGAAACAAGAATTCCTCTAAAAAACGAGAAAAGTGATATTCCTGGAAGTCATTACAAAATTGAAACAGTTAAGACTTATGTTGCAGAGCCACAAACAAGAGTATTTACAAACTTGGTGGAAAGTACAGTCGATTCTTTAACGGGTAAAATAGAAAGAGAAGTCTACAATATGCTCGTAAACAATAATATTGGAAAGACAAGAGAAGAAGTTAGAGCATATATTCACTTAAAAAGTGAAAACCTAATCGGTGTCGTTAGAAACTGTTTGTGCGAAGCATATAACAATCTTTCAAATAAAAATCTTTTTGATACAAAAAAATATTGGGCAGAGACAGGAATAACTTATCCTACAGATTGGCTTGAGGATAAGTTATATCATTTATTTGTTCTTTGTTTGCAATGTCGTTATAGTGATTTTGATAGCTAGCATCAGTTAAGACTTGGAGCTAAACCGCTTGCTACAAGATTTTGAATCTCCTGAGGAATCGCTGCTAAAAAAGCGTTGTAAGTTTCTTCAGGAGTTTTCTTACAGCTAAATGTATTGTTCTTATATTCAAAATACTTTGGATACGTTTTAGCAACTCTTTCTAGTCTTCCAATTTTAACCGGAGCCAACCAAACAATATTAGATAAAATAAGTCTTCTAGTTGTATCTGAATAGTAAAGAGCATCAATGAATGATCCTGCAAAATGCTTCCAATTCTTCAAAACATATATAGCCGCAATTATTTGCTCATCGTATAGAAAAATCATTTAAGTTACCTACTATCAATTTCTAATGTCAAATTCAATACTGATACTATTTTTATCTTTCGCATAATCTTCTAGTACAAGTTGTTTCGTTTCTTGATCTAATTTTACATCGCTTCCAAATTCTGCACTAATACGTAAGCTATTATAACCGTCTCCATTCAGAGAAAAGAAATCTTTTACTCCCCAAAGAGGACTATACCAAAGATCATCGACAATAAGTTGTAAAGTGATCTTAATAATTTTACGAGAGAAATATTTCGGCTTAGGATCATCTGAAAATGCCCAAATTAACATATCTGTTGTTAAATTGTTAACAAACCATTCAACAAAGTTTGTTTGATCTTGTCTATCTTCTTCACTGTAATCCCAAATATCAAAGTCTTCTGAAAAAGAACCTCTAGAAACATCTATTCTTTTTCCATCAATATCTTGTTTTAATTTGTTTACAATTTCCTCGGCTGTATGAAAATCCGACAACTTTAATATACCTTTACCTGGAAACACTGTATAAAAAAGTTTACCGTCGTTGAAATCTTTAAGCTCTTCTTGACTACAGTTAAAGGATATACTGTGACAAGATGAGCTGTTTGTCTCAAAAACACCTTCTCGAATACTTAACATGTATCACCTCAATCCCAATCGTAAACTTTATATTTTCTTTCGTTTAGATCTCTAAGAACAATTTTATCTGCAGTACATGTAATTTTTAGATTAAAAATCTTTTCAAGAGTTTTAACAACCTCTTTAAAGTTTTCAATCTGATCAGATCTACTTAATTCTCTTTTTCGCCATCCTAGTCTATTCCATAAATTTCCTATCATGGCTTCCTCCCTTTACAGCAATAAAAGTGTTTATATATAACAAACTGTTACATCTATATCTAAACCAGCCCATAGAGCAACTATTTCTCTCACTCTTGTCCAGTCTAGTTTATCCAATCCACAACCAATTTTTGGCATAACAATTTTTAGTTTTAGACCTTCCCTTTTAGCATAATCCTCTATAGCTTTAAGAGTCTGTTTAACATACTCCAAAGATTCAAAAAGGGAAGTATATGTTGGTTTTTGCCAATACTTTTCTTTTGTTATGAGATTGCAAATCTGAAGATGGGAAGAAACATCTTCTATGTTTAGAAGAGGAGTAATGATTCCATATCCGTGGCCATTCCAATGAAGTTGTTCCCCAAAAAACTTTAGAAGTCTTTCTCTTTCCTGATATTTTTCATCAATGGCTTTTGCAATTCCTGCACCAAGAGCCGCATCTGACGAAATACAGTGTACAAGAACGATGACGTTTCCTTCTTTGTTTTCTTCAATCCATTCGAAAATGTCCTTGTTTACTAAGTTCATAACAATCCTTTTTTAATCCTCGTTTACGTCACCTCTGACAGATCCGCAAAGATTCTTGATAGCATCCATTGTTTCAAAAGCTTCCCTATTTCCTCTTTCTACTAAACCTGCAACAGATACTTTTACGCTGCTATCAGGTAAATCTACAGTATTAATTTCTACACCGCATAAATCAACTACTTTGCCATTGATTTTTGTTAAGCCAGACCTTGTAAAAATGCTAAAAACAATAACAAGTACAATACCTATAGCCCAAAGGATTATAGCTGCTGTAATGTCCTTTTCTACAGCTTCTGCACCATTGAAATATCCTATAGCAACTGCACAAATCATTCCAAAAGATACTCCTGCCACGTAGTTTCCAAAACTAGTTCTCATTTTTCTAAATGTCATACAACCTCCTTTTTTCTGTAATTAGCTTTTGTAAGTTCGATCATATTTTTTAAAGTTTTGTCGTCGAGATCTACTGTACTAAAAGGTAGCCAAGGATACTTTTTATATTCTCCCATTTCAACCTTTTCGAGCAGTGTCTCAATCCAATCCTCAAAAGTAGCTTTTCTTAAAAAGTATTCAGGAATGTTTTCCTGAGTAATGTTTGTTCTAAAACGAAGTCTGCTACCTTCTACATTGTAGACATCCAATATAAAGTTACTAAATCTAGAATCTTGGAGAAGTCTAATTGTTAAATTTCCTTCATATTCATCTACAAATAAAAGCATAACTTCCTCCTAGTATATGTATTTTCCTTTACTATTGTACTCATGAGGTTTTATAGAGTATAAAGTTAAACCATTGCTAAGACCTCTCGATTCCATTTGAGCGTGCGTAACTTCATGAACTTCACCAAAACGGTCTACAAAGTAGATATGATAAGGTGTTTCCTGAAAATCTCTATCTAACTCTTTGTGCAGCGTAACTGTATTAATGCCAAATACATTTTCGCAAGATTCCTGACCTACACGACTTCCAAGATACATATCCATAAGTCTTTTATAGTTGATTGGCTTTTTTACCTTTACAATATACATTGCAAGCATACCGAAAGCAAATGTAAGTACTGGCACACTGTAAAATAATATTCTAAACAAGATTGGATGTTCAACTAACATAGTTAACATATCTCTACACCTCCATATGTGTCTTCTTCTTTAAGCTTTTCAGCTTCTGATAAAAGATCGTAACAAACATCTTGTAATTTTGAATCATCAAGGCCGAGAATTTGAACTTTAGCAACTAAACGATCTGTCAAATCCTCTAATTGTTCAACATCTTTAGATGTAATCATTTACAGCTCCTATATTAGAATTCCCAATCGTAGTACTCGTGCCAAGTTCCAATCGTAATCAAGTTATTGCTTCTTGATTCTCTGAATCTTCCATCTTTACGTCTTGTACATTTCATTTCAGAGCCTTCAAATTCGTTTTCACGTTTAATCCAATTCTGATGACCCATACCACAATCCTTAGATGTATCTGCAACAATAACGTTACGTTTTACCCAAATTGTTTTACCTGAAGCAGATACTTTTACAATTTGACAAGCATGTGTATCGCTCCAAAGATGCATTGTACATTTATCTCCAACTTTTGGAACCAATGTTGTCTGATCTTGTAAACGTACTTTCATATTTTATACCTCTCGATAATAGTATAGGTATTACTTTTCCGGACTCTTCTAAAAATCCTACTAATTTTTACGATGACTCTTTCTAAGAAAAAAGGAGAAGAAATGTGGAAATTAAAATCGATAAGAATTTTTTTATTAAGTTTGGTGTTGTTATTGCTCTCTGCGCCATCAGCTTTTGCGCAGGAAGATTTATCAGATTTAGAGGAATTTCAAAATCTAGTCAACAGCTTGAATCAGGAATCGTATTGGCAGGAAGTCAAGCAGATTCAATCATTGACGGACTTATTACTTCGGGATATTTACTCGAATCCAGCAAAACAGATGGACGAGCAATCCTTAATGCTTTTGAGAAACTACAGTGCTCAAATGAAAAGTTCGGAGTTTGCATCGAAGAAGTTATCAGAACAACTGAAAGTTTTGCAGCTAGCACAGAAAACTTCAAATCAAGTTATGGAGACTATGCTGAGTCAGTCAACTTCGCTTTTGACTTGGCAATCTTCAACGCTGAACAATATGAAGCTCTTATTAGCAAGTTACAGCAGATTACTGGAGATAACTCAGAAGATATTCAGTAGTCAACAACAGGATGTTCAATTGGCTATAGAGGAACTTTCAAAGACATCTCAGCAAGCTGAAGATTTGAAATTAAACTTAAACATAGTTCAAAGTTTGGCCGATAAACAATCTGAAGAAATTGCTGCTCTTAAAAGAGTTCAAAAAAGAATTAAGGTTACATCCTATGTAGAGTTTGGAATTGGTATTCCTTGTCTAGTTTTAGGATTGGTACCAATTTGGACAGATCAACAAAAGAATATTCAAAACCTCTTGTTAGGAATTGGTGTTACATCTACAGCAGCAGGTATAGCTACATTATCTTTCACAATTCCATTTTAAGCTGAGGACTTTTTAACGAAAATGGATGTTTGGAAAGGATTCTCAGATACATGGAAAAAAGAGGAAGAAGAGAAAAGAAGGAGAGAAGAGTTTCTCTTTTTATCTGAAATGTGCGATTGTTGCGGACAAAACTCATTAAACATTAAAAGAGCTTCCTTTATTTCTAAATCTGGAATGATTTATGTGATTAGATATTGTGAGAATTGTAATCCTGAAATTAAGTGGGCTCAGCTCAATTTTTAAAAATTAACAAATTCTTTTGATTAAAAAAGCGAGCATTTAGCTCGCTTTTTCTAATTAATTATCTTTTAATATTTCTTCAATTTCATTGATAGCTTCCTCTACTTTATAGGAATATCCATTTTCTGAAGAAGTAGGAATAGCTATTTTCTTTTCTTGCTCAACTACAGGTTGTTCCACCAAATCTTTGCTTAATTCTTTTAGTTTTGCTATCTCTTTCTGATAGTCTAAAAGTTGAGCAGATAACTCAGAAACTGTATCATTTTCCTTACTTGTAGAATTCTTTTCAGCTTCTGCATAGCTAGCTTTGTAGTACTCTATTTTTGTCTTAATTTCATTATCGATCCAATTTGCCTCTTTTCTAGCAATGAAGTCGATTACTTTTTCCATTTTATGATCAAATTTCTCTTGATCGTACGAGCCATCATTGAGATAATTTGTATAGATGAAAATTAAGAACTTGTTGATATCCATCTCTTTGAAATCTATATAGGATGAATACTGTGAAAGTGTTCTTCTATCTATTGTATACTTTGGTGTATAAAGTGCAATTAAGAACTCTTGAACGATACCAGCTATAGCAATAAAGATTAACATCATCCATTCGCTTACACCCATACCGCCTGCTGTAGAGTCTGCCTTTAAGTATGTTGCAACCAATGTAAAGATTTTAGAAGATTCACCAGCATCACCTGCATCTGGTGCCTGCCATTTGTTGATAGAACTTTGCAATCTTGAAATAGCTGTTTGAATGTTAATAGGGTTTCCAGCTTCATCCAAGAATTGAATCAATGTTCCATCTGGATCTTTATATTCTTTCTCTGCTAAAGCTCTTATTTTATCTTCTATTTGTTGCTTGTCGTAAGCAATACCCTCTTCGTAGATATCAGAAACATCAAGAGTTTCGTTTGCAGTTGTAGTTTTCTGAATAGACTTTCTTAAGTCACCTTCTGTAAAGTAGATAGCGTTTCTACTTGTTGCTCCAGGTATTTCGTTTACAATTTTAGCAATAATGGAAGCACTTTGTTTTTCTCTTTCCTCGTCAGTAAGGTCTGGATTATCTTGAATTTCAAAGTATTGCGATTGATAGTTCTTTAATCGAGCAACATATCGATCTACTTCAGCTTTTGCAGTTTCCTGTGCAGAAATTGTACCTGCAATGTTTGACTTTTGCGAACTGCGTTTGTCTTGAACACTTTGATTTACAGAACTGTTCAAACTGATAAGTTCGTTAGCATCGTTTGACATATTCTTAATTGTCTGTTCGATGTTACGCATTCCAGCTCCAATAGAGTTTACGGAAAGTGAAAGAGCAGTAACGATGGAAATGAGAACTAAGAACTTATGCCCAAAATGCCATTTAAGTTTCGGTCTAAGTAAGCGTTTTGCACTATATGGCTGTCCATACTCGTTCAAACGTGTTTGAAGTTCGCTAATTACACTTAATTCTGTTGCACACCAGAACTTACCTAGAATGAATCCAATGGAAATAATTGTATAAAGTATTGAAGCTGGAAGAGGTACAGTACCTACATGAAAAAGTGATTTAGACAAGCCACTGAAAAATGTTAAATCTATAAAACCGGATGCAATAGATAGAAGTATACATGTAAAGATTTTACCGTTTATTCTTATATCGGTAGAATCTAGTACTGGTTTTTCGAAAAATTTTTCACCTTTTTTACTGTTCCATTTCCAATGTATAATTGGTAATTTGATTACTTTTTTCTTTCTATTCTTAATGTTTTTCATGCTAACAATTAGTTTTTTCCTTCACTTAATATCTCAATACAATTGATCGAAAAACTTGTTAAAAAGTGCAAGCCATTTAGATAACTTTTTCTCAGATATTTCAAGTTTTTCTTTTTCTAGAAAACTTTTAAACTTTTCTTTATCGATATTTGTCATTGCATTCTTTTCGCAAAATTCATCAAAATCCAAAATTGTACTTTCTGTAAGTGTTTTACACTCTGTCAATTTCAAACTCCTTTACTCATCAGAGCTTTGTTTCTCTTTTCCAATTCGAAATTAGCTAAAGAAACAGTCATCTCTAATTGAGCTACTTTGTTTTCTAATGCCAATTTGTCTGAATTACATTTTTGGTACTTTACATACCAGCTATTCTCAGAATTTTGATTTTCTTCTAGAGACTTGACAATAGCTTTCAGCTCAAGCACTTTTTGTGTGAGATTTTTAATAACTGTTGTAGCTTTTTCCATTTCATTCATAGTATTAGCATTAACCTATATCTCTAATATAGTAGATTTGCTAACATTCTCGTCATCAACGTTGATTGTAATAGTTTTCTGTTGTCGATCTAGACTAAGAGTAGATGTTTGTGTAGTGGTATCTGTAGACGTTACTGATACATCCCAAGACCTCTCTACAAGGTTTGGTGTAGCAATGCAGTCTGAAATAAAGACTTCTTTAATTTTTCCACTAATAGCTTCTAAGAGATCTTCTTCAACTTTTCTTGCTCCTGCATCGTTCATTGGATATCTTCTTAATCTATCATCGAAGAATCCTGCCCAATCTGGTTTTCTGACTCTGTCATATTTTCCAGATAGTAACCAAAGTTTAGTAACATTGAGTAGAGCATCTCTATAAGCATTTTGTGGAACGTCAACAATAGACATTTCACTTTTAGATCGTAATAATATATGGAACTTGAAAAGATAATTTTCTTGACTTAATACTATTGGAGCATCGTTTGCATCTTTAACAGTTCTTCCTTCGGAGTTAACTTTACAGTTTCCGATCTTAAGATTAATAAAGTGTGTACTTGTAATATTTGCTAGTCTAAAAGCAAATTCGTAATGCAAACCTAATTCATCACTATCAACAGTTGTTGGATGAAACTCTGTTTCACCATCTAGGACACAATTTAAAACAACCTTCGTTGTTCCATTTGCTTTGATATTGAATCTAACATAACCTGTATTTTTATCAATGAAGTTTAATTGTATAGGAGTACCTGGAGTAAGTTCACTGTATGTGAATTCCCCAGATTCTACTTTAGTTTCTCCAGAGTCGAAGATATCGATATCAACCTTTTTAATATCTTCAACTCTTTTTTCTACAACTGTCTTAGCAACTCTTAATGCACTTTTTCTTGCACCTAACATATTTTAAGTTAGTTAAAGCACCTTTTTGCAAATATCGATTACTTCAGGACTGAGTCCTTTTTCTATAGCAAAAGCTTCAAAACCAACTTCATCTGTCTCTGTTACAGGAACTTCTGTATTTAGAACTTCTTGTCTCTTTGTGATTACTTTATTAATCTTTACATTTGGAAATTTTGTTTCGTAATAATTTTTAGCTTCAAACTTTGAAGGTGCTTCCAAAACATTTAAGTATACAAGAGTATCTTTATGTGTCGGATCTTCACCATATTTTACTGTTTCATATTCCATAAATGAAGGAACATTTACAAAATTTAAACCGTTTTCATCAATTACTGCTAAAAGTTTTTGATCATCTTTTTCTGTAGAAGAATTTTTTGTAACACTTCCGAGATACGTACCATCTTTTTGAACTGTTGGTGAATGTACATGACCGAAAAGTTTTTTGCCTTTAAGCTTTGTTAAATCGCAGAAGTTTTTAGAGTTACCAAAATTCTGAGTTTCATCTAGTACGTGAGCAAAGATATAGTCGTAAGTACCTTCGAGTTTAGAATATGCAACAATCATAGGTTCTTTATCGGTGCCTTCATGATCGTAATGAGGTAGACAGAAACATTTTTTGCCTTCGATTTCGATTTCCTGAGCATCTTTTATAACAATCACATTGTCAAGAGTCTTAAAGAAATCTAAAGCATTTGTTTCTAAATTACAATCGTGATTTCCTTCAAGAATATAGATTGTCTTATCTTTCCAATCTTTAAAAAGCTGTAAATAGTAAACAACAAGATCAACGCTTGGATACGCAACTTCAAAAAGATCTCCAAGAAAAACAATTATCTGCTCTTTCTTAAGAAATTCTTGTTCCTTGATCCATGTAAAGAAAGCTTCTGCTTGAAGCTTTTTAATCTCATTATCACGTAAATGTACATCACCAATAACTACCATAATTATGCTCCTTGGAAATGGTAACCGTTAATATCGAAGTTTTCAATTTCATATACTTCTTTATCTTTAATGTTTTTAGCTTTGTTAGCGATTTCTCTTGCTACTTTACATAAAAACATTTTACTGTACTCTTCATCTAGAAGTTTTTTCGAAGAAACAGGATAATAAACTGTAAATGAATCTTCAACATATTCATCATCTCTGAAAGCAATAGCTTTTCCTGTCTCAAACTTAGCTTTATTTGGTAAAGCAATGGATTGAGTCTGTGTAAGAATTCCTTCAATTGTTGTACTTGTAATAGATTTTACTGGAGGATCCATATTTTCATTTTCAATGACTCTTGTAAATGTTTGAGCCCAAACATAAACTGTGCTAGGAACATTTTCCAGTGAATCGATATTTTTTTCGATTACAACCATTTCTTCATCTTCTGCTACTTCGTACTTATGCAAATTTTTATATGTTGTTGCTTCTGTCTTATCTGAATAAAGTCCTCTAGTATCTAGAATAACTGTTCTGTTAGCATTCGTGACAACTACTTCATATAACATTGTATTCTCCTTTTTAAAAAGTATAGTATAAGTTTCGTTTCTTTCACACTAATTATGATTGGTCGTGTTATTTGCTGTATGCAAAAATTTACAATACAACTATAAAGGTAAAAAAATATGTCTAGAGAAGGTAAACTACATCTTGTCGAGTCTTGTTCATTTTCAAACAAGCTTTACAAGAATGTTACTAATGAAGCCTCTTACAAATCCCTCAAAGAGGCTGCACAGAAATTCCACAAAAAACCTAGAATATCAGAAGCAGTTACAGTTAACAAAATGCAAAAAATCTTACGTGAAAGTAAAATCGATGAAACTGTACAAGCAAGAGTTCTCGAAGGTTTGCAAGAAGCTGGAGCTAATATTGATGAAGTAGAGCTTTGGCAATTTCCAATTTCAAAAGTAAATACAAAGGATGAGCCAAACTTAAACGGTCGTGTTTACAATGAACAGCTTTGGAAAAATGTAATCGACAGACAAGTAGATGTTTGGAAAGGTGGTACAGGCCTTGCAAATCACCCAGCTGATGATGAAGATGGTGATTTCATGAATCAATCAATTGTATGGTTGGATGGTTTCTTAGGTGACGATGGTTTCGTTTATGGTATCGGTACATTTGTTGGCGAAGGTGGTGCACTTGCTCGTCAAATTATCGGTGTTGGTGGTAGAATCGGATTTAGCTCTTCTGGATATGGAGATTTCTTATCAGATGGTATTACGGTTGATCCAGATAGTTATGAAATAGATAGACTTGCTGATTTAGTACTAAATCCAAGTCAAGGTGTTTTTGGTGACTATGCAGATGCATACAACAAAAAAGTAGATAAAGTAGTACACCACGAAAGTGTTGAAGTAAAAGCTAAGAAAACATTAAAGGAGAATGTAAATATGGAAAAGAAAGCTCTTAGAGAGGATGAAAATATTAAAGCTATTTTAAAAGCTATAAATGCGGAAGATACTGTTGAACAGTTATCAAAAGTTGCTGATGATATGGGTTTTGAGGTACATTTGCAAGAAGGTGCTGTAGAAGATATTACAGGTGAATTAACAACAAAACTTATTGCAGGAGTTGTTGCTTCTTGGGAAGAAGACGATTACACTCCAGAGAATATCGAAGATGTAAAAAGTTCTCTTACACTTTTGACAGAAAAAGGTATCTCAGAAGAGGATGCAGAAAAACTTCTTAAAGATGCTCTCGATGCAGCAGGTATTGATAAAGAATTGTATGCTAATTTATTCAAAGAAAAGCAAGAAGAATCTGAAGAAGATGAATCAGCAGAAGATGAGGCAACAGAGGATGAATCAACAGAAGACGAGACAACAGACGATGAATCAGCAGATGACGATGAAGCTGATGACGATTCTGAAGAAGACGAATCTGAAGAAGAATTGAATGAAGAGGACTTATCTCTTGAAGATCAGTTGATGATTGATCACTATTCAAAAGCATTAAGAGCTATTGAAAAGAAATCTAGCGAACTTTGGGAATCAAAAATTCAGGAATTAGATTCATTAACAGCAAAACTTCAAGAAACAAAACTTACAAAAGCTGTAAAAGAAAACTTGAATAAGAGAACTCAAAAACTTGTTGATAATATTATGAAAGAAGCTAGAGCTGCTATTCAAGAAGGTTTCAAAGCAAAAAGAATTTGCGATGATTTAGGAATTGGAACAATTGCTAAACTTTCAAACGTAAAAGAAAAATTAGAAGACTTCGTAGCTTTAGAGGAATGTTTAGGAAAAGCAACAAAGGAAGCAAACAAATATAAAGCATTGTATGAAGCAAAAAGTCGATATGCAAATGAAGAAGCAGAAGATGCTTACAATAATGAAGAGAAAGTTAAATCTCTTACAGAAGATATTGCAAAGTTAAAAGCTAAACTCAGAGAAGCAACAAAAGCATCTGTTACTGCAAAAAAAGAAAAAATCTCAGCAACAATCGATGGTTTGAAAACAGAAACAGAGATGACACGTCTTAAAGATACAAACAAACACTTGAAAGAGAAGCTTGAAACTGTTGTTCGAAAAAATGCAGATTTAGTAGAGTTGTTAGCAGAAGCTCGTAAAACAATCGATGCTATGAAAGCAGAGAACTTAAAACTTCGTAGAAATCTTAACGAAAGTAAAGATGTATCAAGAAGACTTTCAAGAAGTTTGTCAGAATCTAAATTACATAGCACAGCTCTTAGTGAAGCAAAAGCAAAACTTGAACAAAAGAATAGAGCTTTAAGCGCTAGTATTGTTGGAAAAGCAAAAGAAGCTGAGATAGCTAGAAAACGTAAAGATCTTCAAGAAGCTAAAGCACGTGCTGAAAAAGCAAACAAAGTTCAAGAATTCTACGACAGTTCAAAAATGTTTAAGAACACTAGAGGTGTTGATAGCTTCCTAGAAAGTGTAGGTGTATCAGATAAAACAGCATTCAAAGGAGTTAAAACTTTAAGAGAAGCTGAAGATAAATTGTTGTTCTCTACATCAATCTTAAATGAAAGTGCAGATAGAGATCGTGACAATATTGATGTTCCTAGAGAAGATGTTCAATCATTATCAGATCTTTTCAAAGAAGACTAATCAGTAAGAAGTGCAGTAGCTAAAAACTACTGCATTTAGGCACTTTCGATTTTTAGAGGATTAAAAGGACATGAAAAAACAAACATTACACGAAAAACTAAACACTTGCAGCAATCTTCTGGCTGAGAAAAAGTTAAAGGAAGCTACATTCGAGGATATCATTAAGCCAAGCTTAGATCTTCTGAAACATGTACATGCTGCTATGGAAAGAGGTGATTTAGATTTACCTCCATTGGTTGATGATAAACTCGATATTAGTAAAATTCTAGATACTTCTGAAAAAGATCTGAACACAACCGATGGAACTCTTACAGAAGCAGCAAAAGAGAAAACAAAGAAAGCTCTACAGGAAAAAGATAGAAGTTATACTCAGATCGTTCAGGATTACATTGCTCAAGGTGGTACAGGTAACTATGAGGAATGGAGAGCTTGGATTGAGACTCAACCAGACGCTGCAAAAGCAAGAGTGTTGAATAGAACCAATTTTAGAAAAAATTACGAGCTTTTAGCTCCTTCTGGAGCAAGTCAAACAGCTCCTACAGAAACTACCGATACAACACCTGCACCTGCTTATGAACCTTCTGATAGTTTGAAAAACTTATTAAGTCTTTGTCGTGCGGATGAAGATTTCGTAGAAACTGCAGAAGTTACAGTAGCTGATAAATATGACACAATTGAACTTCTCCTTAGACGTGTAGTTAGAGGAAAGGCTTCAAAAAGATATTACATTCTTGCTGGTGATGCTGGTATTGGTAAAACATATACAGTAGCAAAGATTCTTAAAGAAGAAGGAAAAGCAGATGATATCGATAAGATTACTTATACAGGTTCTATCGGTAGAAGTGTTACTTCAATTGCTACATTCTTGTGGTTGCACAGAAATGATGAAATCTTAGTTCTTGACGACTGCGATTCATTCTTACGTAAAGGTGGTAACCCTGACGTTGTAAACATCTTAAAAGGATGTATGGAAGCAGGAACAGGTTATAAAGTAGGTATTTCTGCAAACATTGCTGCCAGAATTACAAAAGACTTAGGTTTAAATAAAAAAGAATCAGTTGTAAGCGATAAAGTAAAAGCATTGTTTGAGGCTGAAAATGACGATTGGGAAGATGATGCACTATCTGCTGAGGAATTAGATAAAATTCTTGATACAGAAAATGCAGTACCAACAAGCTGGACATTTAATGCAAGAATGATTATTATTTCAAACTTACACGAATCACAAATTGAAGAACCACTTTGGTCTAGATGCGATCACTTTGATTTGCACTTGACACAAGAAGAGTACTTAATTCGTCTTGCAATGATCTTGGATGGTATGGATGTTGGTCAAAAAGATGGATTGTGTACAGAGGAAGAAGCACAAGAAGCAAAAGCTTTGGTACTTTCAGTAATGCAATCTGTTATTGAAGCTGGTAATCATGGAGTTAAATTCTTTGGTAAATACATTCAATTGACAGACCATCTTGAATTCCGTATTGTAAAAGACTTAGTAAACGTTTGGCTTGCTATGTTGGAAAGAGAGTTGGAAAATCATCCAGAAATTTCAAGAGATGACGCTAAAAAGAATATCATGCAAAAATGGGTTCGAGTAGGTGTTATTCCAAGAATGAGTGCTAGAAAAGTACTTTAATTTTGATTAATTCGAAGCCTCAGTCCAGTACTGGGGTTTCACTATATGCAAAACTATAATATATAGATAGCACTTAAAAAGGAAAAAGCGAATGATTTCAGAAGAAGAGATACTTAAAAAATTATCAGATTATAGAGATGCAATTCTCAAGATTAAAAGCGAAAGAGATGAAGCTAGAAAAGATTATACAACCTTAAAAGATAAGACTCATCAAACAATTAAACATCTTGTTGAAGATAATATCGAAGTAAAAGAAGCTGAAATAGAAAAGCTTACAAGGAGAGCTGCAGGATTCGAAGAACTGTTTAAGAATAAAGATTATCTTATTTCTAAACTACAAACTGATTTTGGTGTATCTATTAATGATGATGAACTTATTCAAAGATTAAAAAGTGAATTAGAAGAACAGACTTTAGCTTATAATTCTTTACTTGCACAGTTCAATACATTGAAAACACAGTTAGAGCAAGATAAAGAAGAGTTTAAAGATCCTTTGAAAAAAGAATTGCAAGAGATTGGTGATATTCTAAATACTACTAAATAGAGTAAGAGTTGCAGGGAAACAGTTTGAAAAGCCTCCATTCAAACTTAATGTACTTGCAACTCTTTTTTTGTCTAAATTAAAACTTTATAAAGTGCACATTCAGTGGATTTGTTTTTATCTAAAACAGAATATTCGTAATATTTCCAATTCTTAAAGTAAATATCTAACCAATGCTCATCCAGCTTCGTAATTTGCTCACCGGATTTTGCTTTACGTAACAGATTTAGAAGTCTCTTAAGATCTGAAGTTTCATAAATACAATATGTCAAGCAAGGTTCGTAAGTTGTAAAAACAAAGACTGTATATTGAGACATATTCCTATCTACCCAGCTTGTTCTTTCCCCAGTACTTCTCGTTTTGTAATCTTCTAGAGTTAAAAAATTAGATCCATTGCGACACTTTATCTGAACACCTTCACCATTGATGTATGCATCAATTTCAGCAAACTCTTCAGATAAATCTTTTGGAGGAAGTACATGATTTGACAGCTCAAACAACTCTTTACAGATACTTAATTCTAAATCTTTATCAGCATCTGTTGCTTTAAATCTACCAATTTTTGGAGTTTTTAGAAATTTCGATACTCTAGTATAGAGTTCTCTAGATACTTCTTTAGTTTGAGGATTCTGCGTTCTTTGTAGAAGTAACATTTGCTTCCTCAAGTTTTTTAAGCATTAGTTTTAATTTGTTTTTTAATTTGTAGTAGTAAGCTACAGAATTATTGTAACGGTGTTTTGTTGAAACATAATTTATTGTGATAGAAGCCTTTTCATCAAGTCTCATTTTTTCTACACAAGCTCGAAGATACTTAGCTCTCGCTTTTACATATCTATCGTGTTCAAAATGTAATTCTCCAGATTTAAGTTGTTGCAAACGAATTTTTACATTTTCAATTTCTTGAACAAAACCTTCTTTTTCATATTCTTCACATTCAGTTTGTAAATCAAACTCTTTTCCATCGAAAGCAATATATTTTGTAATCTTTTTCATAAACTTCTCCTAACGAACAACGTAATAAGCGATGTCAAAATTTGGTAACAATGTCTTGTGCAATCTAAGACTTCCATCACTCAAACCGAGATTGTAGAATTTTACATTCAAATTGTCTTTCAACCATTTTAGAGTGTTTACTTGGAACACTTCACTCAAGTATTTGTAATCTGTTCTAGTAACTGTATTACTTAAATCAAAAGCCCATCCATCTTCTCGAATACAAAATGTTCTAAAACCTACAAGTTTGTTTTCAGAATTAAACATACCGATTGCAATTGTATCCTTAATATCATCATTAAAAGCAGCATCAATACAGTTCTGATACCTTCGAATCATTGGCTCATCAAGCTCTTTAAGTTCGTACCATTCTTTGTAGAGTTTGTTTACATCCTCTAAATTCTCTTGTTCCAAAACATCAATTTTGAAGCCATTGTTTGTAAAATAATTCAACCAACGTTTAACTTTGTCCTGATACTTTTTACTGTTTTCATAAGTGGCTCTATCGAATACTTTTTCAGTATCGTAGACTGTCTCAAGTCTCTCTTCTGAATTTTCTACAGGTTCTAAATAATCTCTTTTTGCACATTTTACAGGAGCATCTTTTGTAAAGCAAAGTTGCATAGTTCCGCATTTTTTGCCTTCTAAAAGAATATAATCTTTTTCAAAAGTAATTTTTGGATTATCCCTATAGGTGCGAACTGTACCAATTTGGTAATCGTGGATATTTGAAATCATTCTTTTTAATTTCCTTTTATTTATAATATAGAAAAGGTTACAGAAAAAATCTGTAACCTTTAAAACTTTTTATATTTACTACAAATTCAAAGTTGCCAAGAAATCGTCGTAAGACATTAATTCAACTCCTAAAGATTCTGCTTTTTTAAGTTTTCCTGAACCACTGTTTGGATCTGCACAAACAAGAATGTTCAAATCTTTGTTTACTCCATCCATTACTGTATATTTAACTTTAGCAAGTTCTGCAAGCTCTTTTCTTGAGTAACCTGGACAAGCACCAGTAAAACAAACCAACAGTTTGTTTGGATCAGCATCAGTAGCACTTTCTGCTTGAATGTTAAAATATTTACTAACAATGAGAATTTCTTCTAGATTCTTACTAAAGAAGTCTAACATGCTATCTGCAATTCCTGATCCAACACCTTTTGTATTCAAAAGATCTGTTGAAGATAATTTAAGAATGTCTCTAAGTTCTAAATTGCCAAGTTTTTGGAATTGTTTTTCTGCAAGACCATCGTAATCGAAAAGTGCAAGGAATTTTGCTGGAGAAATTGGTTTTTTGCGAGCATTGTTCATTTGAACAAATACTTTTTCACCGTTAATACCGCCTGCATATGTGTTTAGTACATCTGAAGGTCCTTTAGCAAGCATTTCGAAGAATGCTGGATATCCAACACCTGCTTCTTCCAATTCCGCAATAAATGATCTTCCTGCACCATTAATTTCCAATACACCAAACATACGTGCATACTTGTGAGCAAGTTTTCTAGTACAATTTGGATTTTTACATTCTGGGAATGTACCTGTATCTGTAATTGTTAAAGGTTCTCCACAAACTGGACAAACTGAAGGAATTTCAAAAGCATCCGATTTCGGTTCTACAACTAGATCAACTTGAGGTATAATCATACCGTGTTTAGAAAGAATAACTTTAGCACCTTCGTAAATACCAAGCTCTTTCATTTTATTAATGTTTGATACAGAAGCTTTTTGTACTGTTGTTCCTTCAAGCTCTACAGGTTCTACCCAAACTACAGGACTTAAACGAGTACCTTTCATAGACCAAGTAATTTCTTTTACTTTTGTACAAGCTGTTTCTAAGTTTGGTTTAAATGCAACATTATCTTGAGGAACAAGTCTCATTAGATCTGTTTTATTTGTAACGTTCTGCTTAATAACTAATCCATCACAAGGAATTTCAGAAGTATTTGTTAATGAATTTTTCCAAAGAAGAATTTCCTCAAAAGAAGGATTAATCTTAAATTCCGGAATTGTAAATCCATTTTCTTCTAAGAATTTAAGTTTTCTAATTTCTGTTACATCAACACTATCCTCTGAATCAAAAACATCATATGCAATAAACTGCAATTTGTCACAATCACTTCCATCTAAACGACCCATGATACCAGCAGCCATATTTCTTGGATTCTTTCTACCACTGTCTTTGAAGTATGTATCAAATGTACTACGTGTCATATTTACTTCACCACGAATCTCTCCAGTAAAATCTGAATGTGGAAGTACTTTTGGTACACCTTGAACTTTACTCACGTTCAAAGTTGAATCTTCACCATAAACACCATTTCCACGAGAAAGAGAACGAACAAATTTTCCATCTTTGTAGCATAAACATTGAGAGTTACCGTCAATTTTAAGCTCTACAACAATGTTGTCGTGTGAATGTTTATTCCACCAATCTACCATTTCTTCCTCTGTATTACATTTCGAGAGAGAATTCATTGTAATTGGCAACTTATATTTCTTAGAAACACCTTTTAAATCGTCCCCAAGAATTTCACCTTTGAAAAAATCTGAATCTGGATATTCTTTTCTAAGCTGTTTAACCAGAGCATCATATTCTGCATCTGAAATTATCTCTTCACCACGATAATATGCGTCTGCGTATTCTTTAACTTTTCGTTCAAGATCTGTCATTATTGCTACTCCTAACTAACTATAGTATAGTTGTTCACTTTGAATAACTTTCAGTGAACGGATATTCGGCTAAAGACCAAACATTTTTCTCTGCTCGTTTTTTATATAAAATTAAATTAAAAAATCCGCCATTTTGGCGGATTTCCTTTTCTAAAGATTACTTACTTACTTAATTGATTCTTGAACAAATAATCTCAGCAGTTGCTAAGCCCATAGCTGAGGCCTGAGAAAGGCTATGAGTAATACCGCTAGAGTCTCCAATAAAAAATAGACCAGGATACTTTTCATTTTCAAAAGTATTGTTTGTATCAACAATATTGTCATATTTCTTAATTTCAACGCCATATAGCAGATTGTCATCATTAGTCATTCCAGGTACTAGATGATTAAGCTTTTCAATCATTTCAAGAACATCATCGAGAATTCTTTTTGGTAGTATCCAGCTCAAATCTCCTGGTTCAGCGTTCAATGTTGGCCTAACTGTATTTGTTTGCAAATGTGCTTTTGTAGATCTTTTACCTCTGATTAAATCACCGTATCTTTGAACAACAACTCCATTACCAAGCATATTCGAAAGAGCAACAATTGCATTACCGTATTCAGAACTATCATCAAAAGGCTCTGTAAATGTTTGGCTTACAAGTAAAGCAAAGTTTGTATTTTCAGTTTTTAAGTTTTCATCTTCAAAAGAATGACCGTTTACAGTAACCAATCCATCTGAATTTTCTGTAACAACTGCCCCGGAAGGATTCATACAGAAAGTTCTCACAACATCTTCATAGGTTTTTGTACGATATGTAATTTTACTTTCATAAAGGTCTTTTGTAATATGATTCCAAATCTCGTTTGGACATTCAAAGCGAATGCCAATATCAACGCGATTTGATTTTGCAGGAATATTCAAATCATTACAAATCTGTTTTACCCATTTACTTCCAGAACGGCCTGCAGCAATAACTACATTTTTAGCCTCATAAAAAGTATGACCTTCGCCACCCCAGCCAACTCTTAATCTATACTTTACATCTGTACTTCCGTAGAATTTTTTTGCAGTATCCTCATTAAGCTTTTCAATGCTTTGCACTTCAGTATTTGTAAGAATGTCCACATCTTCAGAAAGTTCATTAATAAGTTGTCTGTAAACAACCTGACCAAAATCTGTACCAAGATGTCTGATATCCGCATCTAGTAAATGTAAGTTGTGCTGCGTACAAACCTTCTTAATGTAAGAACCTTTTGATGAATAGAGTTTTGGCCATTTAGCTTTAGCATAACCAAAAGCGTAACCTGTTGGATCATTATCAGTATAAGCTTTCATAAAAGCTTCATGATTAAGCTCATCAACAGTTCTCATAAGTTCAAGAGCGCGATCTTTTCCTATTTTCTCCCAAAGGTTTCCACCGAAATCGTTTGTTATAGGAAATTTACCATCTGAGAATGCTCCTGCACCGGCCATACCTTCCATAATAGAACATGTACTACATTTTACACAAACAGTCTTATTCTTAAGTGCTGGACAAGATCTTTTTTCAATTGGATTACCTTTTTCAATAATAAGAATTCTTGGAATAGGGTACTTTGGATTTGCAAGACGTTTATTTACTATTTCTGCTGATCCATAAGCTTCAGCTTCGTTGAGACTTTTTAGAAATTTATCTTTTACAATTCCAAACGCTGTATATAGTCCTGCAGGACCACCACCAACAATAACAACGTCATATATACTAGATTTATTCATCTTTACTTTCCACCTTGTCAGATCTGTTTAGAAAATCAACAGTATTTTTAAGAAGTGCTTTTACATCATCTGAATATCCAAATCTTTCTTGATTTATTTCAATAGATTTGTAAACATCTCCATCCTCATGTCTTTCAGAAGAAGCTTTCCAGTCACAAATCAGTTCGATTAAATCGATGAGATTCATATCCTTCATTCCATTTTTAAAATGCTCTGGATGATGTCTGTTGTTTGCGTAATGTTTGTCAAGTGCAGGTTTTAATCCTTTTAAGAATGATTTATATTCATCACTGCCATAAGTACAATTTGCAAGACTTAAAGTATATCTATCAAACAACTGCTTTTCTGTAGGATCTTCAATCTTATCCCAATCGTGAAGCTCTCCTCTTTCATACAAGGTATCTGCACAATCATAGACATATTGTCTCACTTTTGCAATATGTTTTTTGGTATCTTTTGTTGAATCGTAACTTGCCATTTCTTCTCCTTTCCAAAATCATCGTAAATAGTAAGTAGATCTAGCTTTCTCTCTTACTGCATTGTTCTTTCTTTCGTAATATTCAGAAATTTTGACTTCCAGTTTTAACCATTCATCATTTCTTTTATGTAATAGTGAACAATCTTTTTCAGCTACTTCGTTTGGTACTTTATAACAATCAACTTTAAAAGTTTCAGTACCAAATAGCCCGAACTTATAAACTCCAGAAGGATTGATTTGGCCTGGTTGGAAGAAATATGGGGATAATTTCATAAAAGCAGCTACTGCAGGGCATGTATAAATTTCATCATAATCGTTTGAAATTATCTTAGTTAATGTATTTCCAAAAAGACAAGCTACATCAACTAGTCTCTTTGTATCGTCAACCTCTACATTACTTAAATCAGCAATCTTTTGATCGAGTTGAGTTGCTGCAAAAGCTTTTTTTAATCTTTTGTAATCCTTTAAGATCTGCATCTGGTTATTATAAACTTCTTTGAAGTAATCTTCACCCATAGTTTCGAACCACTCTGGGAGCTCCTTCTTAATTTTTTCTATAAAGATTTCATATTCTTCCATTATTTTGTTTCCTCATTTATTTGTTTTGCAATTTCATCCCAGTCTAGGTCAGTTGACTTAACAGCATCAACAATATCATGTAACAGTGGAGTTGATATTTTAGAAACTCTACTGACATTTATGATTCCTAATTTTTCACATTCATCAAAAAGTTCTTCTCTTTCCTTGGAATCATCTAAAATACGATACTTCCAATCCTTTCCAAATTCTACACTTTCTCCTAATTTTTTACCTTCTGGTCCTATTGCAAATTCTACTTCAAACCATACTGTAGTTGCACCTGTCTCATTATTGACATGATATGCTTCAACTCTTTTACCATCTATAAGAGCTTTCATCGCCTCTTTCCAATCAAGTATGTTTGGGAATTTAATTAAATGTTTAGAGGCTTCACTATCCTTGATAGGTTCAGGAACGGTCCCAGAAACCAAATTGTTTACAACTTTTTCCATTAATTTCTTTTCTGCTTTTTGTAAATCCTCTTTCATAAGATCTACCTGTCTGTTTAGTTCTTCACAGGCTTTCTTTGCTTCCTCTTCTGTTTTGTATTTTGTAATAAATGTACAAACAGACTCCATAGGTGTAGTTTCATCCCCATAAACAAACCTATTTATATAATTATTTTTGTAAACGTTCCAGTAAAGCATTTTTTACTCCTATTTCTTTAAGACAATAGATTCCATAAATCTATTCCTCTGTTTTCAACTCTTTAATTAAGTCAATATAATCTATAAACACTTTTGACAAACCTTTATAAAGGTAATTTACAACCTCATCTAGCTTAACCCATTCGAATTTGCTCAATTCTGGAAACTTTTTTCCATACATTTCAAACATCGAAATACATTTAATATCTTTTGGCTTTTCCTTTAATCGAATTAAAAAGAAAACTATTCTACCTTTTTGATAGTCTGAAGTACCAAGTCTCCATAAATCATCAGAAGTAATATCGATGTTTGTTTCCTCTTTTACTTCTCTAATAACTGTTTCTTCAGGACTATCTCCAATTTCAATGTGACCTTTACCAGCAATGTCCCAACTATTAGGTCCATCCTTTTTATTCGGAGCATGTCCAAGAAGGATTTCATCTCCTACTTGAATAATTGCTGCAACTCTGTTTTCTGTGTCCAAAGAATCATCAGTAGTATCGATCATTAAAATACCTCATCAAAAAGATCTCTAGAAGCTGAAATCATATCTGCTAAATGCATCAAATGGCACTCGGCATCGCGAACATGTTTATAAAACTTTTTTGTATAATTTGCTTTGATTTGATTCTTTGTTGCATTAAGAGGATTAAAACGACCGTCGTGCCATTTAATACACTTTGCTGTCATTTTTCCAAACTTTTTGAGATACTTTACATTAGCAGGAACTTTATTAAGTTTTGCTATTGTTTTTTCTGCTTTAATGTATTGTTTAAGAGCTGTCTCAAACTTTGCAGCAGCTGTCAATGCATGTTTTCCATCTGTATATGAACTCTTTTCTTTTTCATATTTTGTTGAATCGTGCAAAATTGCTGCAGCATAAACTGCATCCCACATCATATCTGGATATGCTCTTTCAAAAACTTGAAGAATTTTTATAACATTTTTAGTATGCCTTCCGTTTCCTCCAGTACCATTCTGATATGCTGGATGATATTTTCCTGTAGCAGAAGTAGCTTTTTCAAATTCAAATTTTTCAGTACTTGTATTCAGGTATCGACTAATAAAGTTTCTATACTGTTCACTTTTAATCAAATCTAACTGATCTTTAAAGTAAACCGATAGGTCTGCACTTTCATTTAGAATCTTAATGTCCTTGTCAATTCTTGTTTCCAATTCGAACAATTTGTCCAAACTGTGTTTTGATTTTGTCATTATTTTTTCTCCAAAGTTTTAGTTGGTTTATCGATAGCTTCTTTAACAAGCTTTCTCCAATCTGGAGATATTAGCTTAATTTTGTTTTCGTAATGTACTTTTGTAGGATACCATCCAAGTACAAAACCTAGAACCAAAAGTATAAGACAGACACAAATAAAACCGCTTGTAGTAAAATTATGCATTGCTTAATACCTCTCTAATATTTTTCTTATTTACGACATCGTAAAAGGATCTACCTCTATTGTATTTACCAAGTGTAAAGTACAGCATGTTTAGCTCTTCGTTTGAAAGATTTTCACCTTTTTCTAGTTCTTTTATGTACCATTTTGTTTTTTCATAATCCGACATTTTACAAAGTTTCTTAGCGTTTTCCCAAGATAGAGAAAAATCAATTACTGGAATTTCTTTACTGGAAGGTAGCCAAATACTAAAATCGGAACCTTGTCCTGTAACGTATCTCATAGCAATGTGAACGGATATTCGGCTAAAGACCGAATATCTTCCTAATCTTACGAGCCGAAAACTCGACTTGATGGATTAGGAACTTCGTGCTTCACAGCACTGCTTGGTGCTCCACACGCATTTGTACTTTCGGCTCGTCCCCTGCCTACTATGCCCTGGCTAGCATTATACTTGAAAAGTATATTTAGGGCTGCATTTATGTCTCTGTTGTGCTTTGCACTACAGTTTGGACATTCCCAATAGTTTACACCAACTTTTACTTTTGGATTTACAAATCCACAGCAATGGCAAGTTTTAGACGTGTTCTTTGGATTTACTTTTACAAGATTACCTTTGTAAGCAATCATATTTCGTAACATTCCAAAACCTTGGTCTCCTACAACTTTTCCGTGATTCATTTTACTCATTGTCTGTAAGTTGATGTCTTCAACTACTACAGTTTCATACTCGTTACAGATTTGTCTTGAAAGTTTATGTAACCAATCTTTTCTTTGATTGGTAACTTTCTCGTGTAAAAGTGCAACTTTCTGTTTTTGTCTATAGTAGTTGGAACTTTGAGTTTCAAGACCTTTTACAAATCTTTTGCTCATTATCTTCTGTTGGTGACCAAGCTGTTTAGAAGACCTTTGTAAGAATCTAGGACACTTGACTTTCGTGCCATTCGACATTACGATGAAGTCCTCATCTCTGCAGTTCCAGTCTATACCAACTGATTTTCCATTTTTATTTTTAGGTTCGTCTTTTTTATCAACGCAAATCTTGACAAACCATTTTCCAGTAGGTGTTTGCTTGATTGTTGCGTGTTTGAAATCGCCTTCTGCCCATCTGTGAAATGTTCCTTTTACAGGACCAAGTTTTCTTGTTAGAAATAGGTAACCATTCTTTAGGATTTTAGGTTTTGCCATTGAAGTCCAAGTTACAGCAACTTGAGAATATTTTCTTGATTTGAATCTTGGGGCTCCTACTCTAAGTTTTCTTTGTCCTTTACAAGATTTGAAGAAATTGTTGAAAGCTGAAGTTATATCATTCCATTCTGCTGCTAAAGCAGAGCTATCTATTTCATTACACCATTCAATAGCTTCAGGTTTACATTCTTCAAATACTTTTTTAGCTGTTCCAATATTCCACTTTTCATTATTATTCCAAGCTTCTTGTTTCTTTGCCAAACAAGTGTTCCAATACAATCTACAAAGACCATTAGTTTTGAGGAGGAACTGTTCTTGTTCTTTAGTTGGGAAGATTCTAAACTCATAAGCCTTTAGCATCGCTCATTCCTCCCTTGTCTTTCTAAGTATTCGTGAACTGTATCTGCTGAAACATTGCCAACTGTTGAACAGAAATATCCTCTTGTCCAAAGATGATGTGCTTTCCAATAGAACTGTTTTAGGTAAGTCTCATAGTTTTGCCAAGCCCAATAGTTTGTTTGCTGTTTCAAAACTCTTACAATCTGTAATGGACTTAGTTTAGGAACACTTCTTACAAGAATATGAATATGGTCAGGTTTTGAGTAATCTAAATCAATAGTGTCTATTTCAAAATCATATTTCTTAGCTATTTCAGAAAACTGAAGTTTCAATACCTCAGCAAAATCAGTATTAGAGAAACATTTTCTTCTGTATTTGCATACGAAGATGAGATGATACAAAATCAAGTTTTTGCAATGTGAGTTTGTTTGTAGTTCTCTCATTTTGTTTCTCCTTATATATTAGTTAGTATCTTTTTATATATTTAGTTAGCTTTTCTAAAATATATAATATATTTAGTTAGTATAGTTTGAAAAGATTGAGCAGATTCATATGTTTGGCTAAAGACCAAACATTTTTCTCTGCTCGTTTTTTATATAAACTCTAGTCGGCCACTGAATGATCAAACGTTGTTCTGGAAAGTAATCCGAACCATCTGTTTGAAAAGCAGACAAGTGCACAAACATTTCTTCAAGATTTCCCATTGCTTTGAAATACCTATTCAAGTCCCAATTATCTGGAATTTCTTTTTGCCATTCTCCATACTGAATATCGTCCGTATAGAAACGACCAAACTGTCCTGTAGCAACGCAGTTCATAAGATAATATTCGTCAGTGCCTTCATCAAAAGTTAAAGCTTTAAATTGGGCTTTTTTGATCTGCGATTGCTTAAGTTGCTCTTCAATTATCCGTTTAATTTCTTCATCTGACAGTTCCATTGGGAATCCTTCTATTCTTTGTTTTTCTTTTGAGAGCATACTTAGCTCCCATTTTTCTATAAAACAGTATAGTTAAAAATATTTTCAAGTAAGCAAAGAAAAAAGGCTGCCAATTTAGCAGCCTTTGTTTTAAGTTATATTAGATGTTAAGCCTTAACTGTTTCAATACCAAGTTTTTTGCAAAGATTGTTGAATTCTTCAAGGCTAAGATTTTTGTCAAGAATTGATACTACAATAGATGGAATCACATACTCTATTGTATCTCCACCTTCAGCTTCTTCTTCCATTTCGCAAATAAGGTTTGGGTCACTACCACCACCTTCAAGAACCTCTGCTACAGTTTCGCCGAAAACTCCAGCATATTTACTTGGAACTTTGATAATTTTTTGTACAGCAAGTTTCAATACTTCATCGAAATCCTTTCCAAGAAGATCCTTAAACGTAAATCCATCTACATCTTCCTTAATCAGCTTTTTAGTAGATTCTGAAAGACCATATTCTTCTCTTGACCAAGATGTTGGGTCTGTATTTGGATTACCTACAATTTGAATACCATCTACAAGCTCTATATCGCGAAGAATTCTATCACGAGCCTCTTCAACACTTGTAAGATCATCACTTGTAATTACGAAATCAAAAGCAAAAGAATGAACTCTGTTTTTAAAGTTGCTAACATCTCCTTCAGTTTCATAACCAACAATGTAATTTGGTACTACGCGAGCAGCATATGTTGTAAACTCAAAAGCATAATCTTCTAAATCTGGTACATCACTTTCTTCTGGAAGTCCAGAATCTTCCATAGCTTGTAACATGGATATTTCAGCATCTTCAAAAGTATCGTACGGATCCGAAAGGCCATTTACCCAAGTATCCATTGTCCAGAAGTTACCGAATTTATCTGTAATTGCTGTATCCTTGTAAGAAAATCCATAAGGATTACCTTGTTCACTTTCTTTCAATACAACTTTCATATTTTTCTCCTTATTTCCTTAAGTTAGTGAGTTAGAATCCGTTTGCACTTTTACCATACTCTTTGTTTTCGGTCATTTTAAAAGTAGGCCCATCAAAAGTCATATACCTTCTTGCTATAGATTCATCATTAGCCTTCATTAACTGAATTTCTGCGATATCGTCAATACCTTCAGCTTCTTCTTCAGATAAATACAAATCAGCAAAATATTTTTTTCTAAATACTGTTACTGCCCAGCGAGCACGTTCAAGCAACGCAGAAGAGTTCTTAATAGCAGAACGAGTTGGTTTTAGCTTATTAATTGCTTGTTCTGAGAGTACTTTATCAGACTCAACACTGCGGTTTAATTGTACTACACCTACCCAGTGAACACCTAACTCTTTGGCTAGAATATCCAATTTATTAATTGCACGCTCAATCATCTGAGCCATATTAGAACCATCGTCGTAGAATTCTTTGATCATTAACAACAAGTCAATAAAGACAATACAATATTTTCTTCCTGGAAGTTTTGCTTGAAATCTTTTAATATAAGATCTCAACTTCTTCATATTTAGATTCGGCTTATCCACAATTGCAAAGTTTGGATGAGCTCGTAAACCATCTATTTCGTGAAGAATTTCTTTTTCAAGTTCTGTATTTGCAAATCCGTTTTTACCTAATCTTACAATATCTTTAAATGGATAACCTGTACGAATAGCCGCAAGACGATCGATTGTATTTTCAAGTCCCATCTCTATTGGGAAGTACATTGTAGGAACATCTGCATTGATCAAATCATTAATTACATTAAGACAAAGTGCAGATTTACCCATACCTGTAGAACCACCGATAATTCCTCCGTGGCCAGGTGTCGGACCTTCTGTAATTAAGTTATCAAAAACAGAGTTGTGAAAACTATATGTTTCTCCGTTCTTTCTGTCTTCGATTTTCTTTTTATAATAAGCTGAAATATCGGAACCGTAGTACAATGTATCTGAAGTTTCATCTGTAGAATATTCTGCAGTAGCATCATCTAAAGACTTTTGCAGCTCTTCTGCATACTCATCACTCCAAGTAACAGGATCTTGAGAGAATTTCTCATTATCCATTACACAGTTTAGTGAATTGTACAAGTCTGTTTTCTTTTTTACATTTCCAATTTTTTCAAAAAGAGCTTTTGGCTCCTTTAATGTTGATTCATCTGCACTTTGATTTGCTTGTATTTGTTCAAAAATAATATCGGAAATTGAAGCTTGAGTATCTGAAAGTATATAATTTGAAGTAGCTTTTTCGCACAAATATTCGTTAAAATTTGTTTTTGTAACATAATGTTTATCTTCTGTACTTTTTACGAAGCGAATAAAGCTAGAGCATGTAGCTTGCTCTTCTGAAGTTGAGCCAACGACATCTTCAAAGTCTCTAGCAGAGTAATTTTCATCTAAAAATGTACCGACTGCTGCTGTAATACAGTCAGCGATAAATTCTTTTCTTGAGTTGTATTGCATATCATCAATATAGTTTTAGATTAGAAATCCATATCTTTCCATTTTATATCTCGATGCATTTGCTTGTTGTATGCATCAATCACTTCTTGAATCGGTTTACACTTTTCTTCAACACCGTGTTTGTAAAAATGTCCTGTAATTTTCTGACTACCATCGAATTCACCTTCTTCGTAACCTGTCAAGTGTTTATAATCTCTAATATCTGAAATCTCAGGTTCCATAAAGTGATAAACATTTTCAAATGGATATCTTGGCTTATCGTGTACACAAGTATTGATAAGAGACTTCATCAATTCTTTTTCTGGTTTCCATAAATATGCATCCAAAGAATCGTGAATTGTATTGTAGATCTTACTCTGTAAATTCCACAATTTCATTCTTTCATCCGCATTAATCCAACCTGCATAAATAAATACAGTTTCTCCCGATTGTACTGCAGCATTAGCTGCGTTGTTCATCAGATGTGTAAAAAGTAGACTACTGTATTTTTTATCTGTACTATCCTTTCTAAGTTTATTCGTAAAAGGATCAATTGTCATATACGCTAATTCTGGATGCCAACGAACTGAACCATACCACAACCTTGTGTAGTAATGTTTAATAGCAAATTCATGTTCACGTTCAATTCTTTCTCGTAAACCAGGATAACCGTTCAAGAAAGCTTCACGCATAACCATTGCTACTGTTAGAAATTTACACTCAACATCGGGTCTCTTATCAAAAGTAAACATGTGAAGTTTTCCAGCTTTTAAGTTGTCACAAACTTCTTTGTATATTTCTTCTGAATGCGTTAATCGAATATACTCATCACAATCAGCTAACGAGAATGTTCCTCTTTGCAACAAGCCAGCGAACGTGATTGCTGAAGCTCCGAACATTAAACCAAAGTTTTCGCCTTTAGCTGCTCCTCGCCAATTGTCATAAGGTGGAATTTTCTTTAGTTTAACAAAATCGTTAACTGTCATTGGTCTTTTGGTTATTTTAAGTGCCATTCTTTTTTACTCCCTAGCATTCTTTTAGATTAAAAGTATAGAAATACTTTTTAACAATTTTCAAGTTTTATACACAAGCAACTATATTATTGTTGTATATGAGTGAAGAAAAGATTTACATTCAAAATGAATTTGAAATGAATTACTTTCTCAACGAGAGAAAAGGTTGCAAATACATGCTAGCATACTCCAATTGCAAACAGTGCGGTGCAGAGTTTAAGACTTCTCCAAAGAAACTGTCTATATCGGGCTTTATATGTAAGCGTTGTAAGATATCAAACACTAAAAAGAGTTTTTCAGAGGATGTCAAAAAAGAAATTTTAAAAAAGAGGGAACAGACATGCATATCGAAGTATGGAGTAACCAATGTTTTTAAATCTAATGAGATAAAAAGTAAGATTAAAGAGTCTCTTCAAAACATATATGGTGTACAGAATGCTCAGGAACTCCAAACAAAGCCAGATTACGTAAAGAAAGCAGATAGAATTGAAAAAAATTCAAGGAATACTGTTTTTGGAGAAAACAAAGTAGCTTTGCAGGACTTAAAAGTATCAAAGTGGGATAAGCGTACAGATTTAGAAAGATCCGAAATTCTAGAAAAACGAAAGAGTACAAACAGAGAAAGATATGGTACAGATTTTGCTCAACAATCAGATGTTGTTAAAGAGCATTATAAGCAAAATAGTTTGCAGAAATGGGGAGTAAGCAATCCTAGTAGGTCTCCAATCGTTAGAGTTAAAGCAGAGCAAACTTGTAGAGATAGGTATGGTACAAATCATCCAAGTAATGGATGTTACCTCTATAAAGACCAAACATTTGATTCTTCCTGGGAACTAGCTTTATGGATATATGCGGAAGACCACAATATCAATATCGAAAGAGAACCTATAAATCTGCAGTACGATTTTAATGGTGAAACTCACATATATTATCCAGATTTTAGATTTGGCGACAAACTATTAGAAATAAAAGGTCCTCAATTTTTCGATAGCACTGGAAAAATGATCAATCCTTTTAATCCAGATGGTAATGACCTGATGGAAGCAAAACATTTAGCTGGTTTGGCACAAGGTGTAGAATTCTGGAGTAAAAAAGAAATGCAACCAATTTTAGATTATATAAACTCCAAATATACTCCAGATTATTTAAGACTCTTTATAAAGAATTTACCCTTTCCTTATCCTAAAATGAGAAATAGTTCTGATTTTGAGATTATTAGATTCTTTCACAAATCCCTATACCATGCAAGTAGACAGAATCTTAAAAGTCCTTACGAAGCTTGGCAGGATAAGGAGTTTGTTAGAAGGTCTGCACTAAACAGGCTAAAATATGTAAAAAGTTGTACACCTTTAGATGTAGTTCAAGGTTTTAATGTGGCTAAAATTGCCCCAAAAGTTTCTCTATTTAGACCTTCCCTTGCGGAGGAACTTATAAAAGAATATCTAAATGAAGCTGATATAATTGTAGATCCTTTTTCAGGTTTTAGTGGAAGGATGTTAGGTTCTTTCAATTGCGGTAAACACTATATAGGATGGGACATTAACGAAGATCATGTTAGAGAATCTAATGAAATTGCAAATTATAAAAAAATAGAAGATATGTGCGATGTAAAAGTGCAAGATTTAATAACATGCGAAGAAAAAGATTGGTCCACTCTTAGAGATGTATGTTTATTTACTTGTCCCCCTTATGGAGGAAAAGAGCATTGGAATGTTAAGAATGATGAAATAGAAAAGTCTTGCGATGAATGGATAGATTTATGTTTAGAAAAACATAAAGGTTGTGTTAAATATTTATTTGTAGTTGATCAGACTGAGAAATATAAAGATTTTATCGTAAAGGAGCTTACAAACAAGAGTCATCTAGGAAAGAATACAGAAAAAGTCGTACTTCTAGATTACTCAAGAAATTCTTGCATACAATAAAACCTCCAAATTGTTTTTTAGAATATTTTTATCGTTTTTGATAAGTCGTAAACTAAAACTTCATTTCGAACTGAATATGAAGCGCCATCTTGTGTATCTGCTTCAACAATATAATTTCCATAACCAGCACTTATTAATTCATTCAAGAAATCACGCAATTCTGTAATAGTCAATTCAGATTTTTTAGAACTATCTGAAACCTCTTTTGCATATACTTTTTCACCAGTACCTGTCTCTTCATATGTATATTTTACTTCTTCAGTCTTTAACATAATTTACTCCTTCTATTGTATCTAAAGGTTATTGTTTTTTCTCGTCAACATATCTTAGGATAGCAGCTGTAACTAAAAGCATTTGCTCATTATTTGGGTCTACATCAAAACTTTTACAAACTTCAATGGCTTTTTTCTTATACTCTTCCTTTATTTGCTTCTCAGTTTCAGTCTTTTCTCCTTCCAAAAGCTGCTCGATTCTAGCATTTACTTGTTTTAATTGTTCTGAATTTAAACAATCACTAAAGTAAGTATCTATGTCACAGTCTAGTACTTGTTTGCAAAAACTTAAACCATATCTAGCAAGGACCTGAATTTCAGAGATTGTTAAATCTCTTTGTGAAAGTTTTTGCTTAAAGCAATTTGGACAAAGTTCGTCCGAAGCTTTATAGATTGGTATGTTGCAGTAAATAAGTTCTGGGTATTCTCCAGAGCAGCATTTGCATCGAAGGAACTTCATATCGGTGTGAAGAGGTCTAGTCGAATCTTTTAAGTTACTGTTTGACATTTTTTATCTCCATGTGTTCCCAAATTACTTTGTAGTTTTCCTTTTTCACAATTTCTTTTATCTTAGTCTCATCGTAAAGTTCAGGATTATAAATAATCCATTCCTTTTCACTTTCTATATAAGTAAGATTTGAACCTTTTAATAACGTTTTGAGATAATGTTTTCTCCAGTGAATCAGCTCTCCTACTTCACCTTCTTCTATTGCTTTTTGCCAGCTTTTGAGTATCTCTTTGCCATTTTTGCTTTTAGTAAAGAAAAATGTTTCAGCATCTTTGTAGATATTGTGAATTATTTTCCATTCTACAAACTCTTTAACATGTAAAATGGTATCCCAAAGTTTCCATTTCAAAGGTTTGTAAGAATTATAAATAGCATATACAGCTGCACATCTAGGACATTTTACAGGTTCTGTATATCCTCCAAGTTCTAATTTGTAACGAATCCAGCCATAACAAGGATTACTTGCAACATTTCCACAACGTTCTATTTTTTTATAGTTTGGTGAATTTTTATTTACTTCCCAACATTTGTGATAGACATCAGCATAGTAATCTATAAACTTGTCACCTCTAATCCAACTATATTCACCTGTTTTTAGTAAAGCTTTACAAACTTCAACAGGTAGATACTCTCTTAAGTGTATTCCGTTTTCAGTCCAACCAATTCCTTTGGGAGCCTGAATTGCTTGTTTCTTTACAAATTCATTGTCTATATTAAATGTTTTAAGAACAATTTCATTTTTGAACTCAACTTTGTAGTGCAAAACGTTTTCTGGTGAAATATAAGCTTCTAATATTTTAGACATTTTTTATCCTCTTTAAAGATATAGTGGCTGTACTAAATAGATTATCTTACAAAACTCAATTTCTATAAGGAGAATTTAGAAAATGACAGTAGATGTTACTTACTGCTTGAGTGAGTGGAAGAAATATTTTACAGAAAAACCACTCTCTTTTAACAAGTTTGTGGATACTTATGCTTATAAAGAAGCTATATATCCACATATCTTGAAAACCATTGACGAGATTTCCAGTCAACCTTCAAAATGTGAATTTTTTATTCAAGGTTTTATCGGCTCTGGAAAAACCACTCTTATTTATCTTTTACTTGCATACAGGATCTATTTGTATCTTATCCTAAAGTCAGCTAAGACATACTACGATGTTGCATCATCTGCAAAATTAAGTATGGTTATCTTTGCACCCGGTAAAAAGACTGCAGATCTTACAGTTTCTGCTCTTATTCATGTTATAGAGAATATTCCTTTTTTCAAAAGGATGTACACTGTAAAAGATTTTTTAAATCGTGCAAACGATGTAGTATATACTACATCGTATCCTAACGATATTCTTACTTTTAGAAAAAACGACAATCTATTGCACGTTATTGCTGTAAAGAATGAAAATTATTTGAAAGATATAATTATAAATCCTATCTTTGGTGTTTTAACTGAATTGGATTCTTTTATAAAAGATGACATTACTTCAGATCAGATATTCAGTTTCTATCAAAAGCTATCGTGGAAAATAAAATCATGTTGCAAAGGAAAACTTAGTACAATAATTGTGGAAAAAAATCCATATAGTCTTTACGACGATGTTATTGACCAAATTATGCATGCTACACAAGCTTCTGAAAGAGTCGTTGTATTTTATCATTATTACTGGCAGATATTCAAAGATAAAGATCCTACTGCAAAGTTAGACTCAATTTTTAATACAACAACTTGCCAAGTTGTAGAAAAGGAAGAAGATATTCTACCAGGCGATAGTTTCGTAGAGTTTCCTTCTGTATTCAATGGTATGAATCTTTTAGAATTTGCTCGTAATAAACCAAAACAATTTCTTAGAGATATAATTGGTATGCCAACAGTAATGGAACATCGTAGTGACATGTTGAATGTTATGAAGGATATTGCCGAAGCAATACATAAAAATAATCTTGAGATATGTATAAAAAATAGTGGAGTATATCTTGAGTGTCCTGCTGAAAAATTAAGTATGTGCATTTCTAATTAGAAATTAAAAAAGGAACATTGTAGTTCCCTTTTTCATTCTCTTGAAAAATCATCTGTGAAATTCTATATAAGCTATCCATACTTGCATAGGTTTACCTGTTTCCGGATTCTTTACAAGACGTCTTAGAGGGCTAGGTTTTATTCTAAACTTTACATAACCTAATGTATGCAAAAAGTCGTTAGTAATGATATATCTACAAGTGTTTCTAGCTTCACCTTCATCGTATTCGAGATAGTCACATTCATAGTAGAATCTACCATAATCAAAATCTTTATAAAAGATAAAGGAGCATTTACAATCTTTAGCTTTTTCTCTGATTTCTGTATAAGGATTTACGTATACTGTTTTTCTACCAATTAGCTCGTAGTTCTTTTCTGCAGATTCGCAAAAGAGTAAAGTTGCAAATCCAAACAATGTATATAAATAAATAATAAATCCTTTCTTAAAGTTAAAGTCTCTCATGTATAGAAATATCCTTAAACGATTTTAATCAACTTGTTTGCCTCGTCTATTTGCTGTAGCTCCTATTCTAGGTTTAGGCTTTTTCTGTAAAAGTTTAACAACAAAACTAGGTAGATAGCTAAAATCATATTTTCTTTTCATTAGATTTAAAACAATTACATTGGCATATCCAGCCGCAATTACAGAAGACTCTTCATAGGATCTACCTGTTTTTATCATCAATTTGTAAACAGTTCTTACTAACAACACTACTTCAAAAATACGTATTGGTGAGTAATCCAAAGTGTAAACCAGTTCTCTAACAGCCTCATTTTCTTGTAGAATTTTCTTTGGAGGATCTATAAGATCAATTTCTTGATTGCTTTTTATCAACTTTTCTATTTGAATAAGTAAAGCTCTTTTATGCAACCAATACGGTTTGTAAAGTAGAATGTTTATATTTACCAAGAATGTTGCACACAAGAGAGCTGCAAAAACATAAACAAGATTTGGTGCAGTCATTAAAATCTCAGGGGTAACAACAATGTCAAAAAGTAAATATGTCAATACCAGTACAGTATCAATAATAATGTAAGTTACATAAACTTTGCCATAAAGTTTTCTGTTTAACCAATCATGGTGCTTAACAAATACAAACATTAGAAAACTAAACGAATACATGAAAACCTGCGTAGGTAGTAAAAGGTTTTTTATCGAACAATACTCGAACTCTTTTGTGAAATATAAGACTGCAAAGCTAGCCTCTAATAGAAGAAGTGAGTACACAAAACATAAAATCGGGTATCGCTTTTTTGCAGTCAAAACTCTATCTAAACATACATGTAAGAATACTCTTACATAAAGAATAAAAACAATACATATAGAAGCTGTTGCGTTTACAATGAATACATGTTCATACGCTAGATGTCGAGTTAAGCCAGTTACTATTAGGAATCCAAGAAAACCTAGAAATTCAATCATATAATCTCCTTTAAGTCTTTTCCTGTGCATACGATTTTTGCCAAGAAAGCTAGCTGTAGAAACCTAAAAACTATAAAAGGTGCTCTCAGTAGAATTCCATAAAGCTCACTATGTTCGTAAAATGGTATGAACATTTCCAGAGTTGAAATAATGAAAGATAGTGGAATAACCAAGTTCGTAAAAATAAAATATCCAATCCAACTGTGTAGAATACTTTTTGATCCAGTAGTTGTAGCTGCTATAAAGATTGTACCTGAAAGAGCTATAATTGTTAAAATCGAGGTAAAAATCTCTACTTTGAAGGAGCTAACTATGAGTACATATGGAGTAAGGCCTACCATTAAAGCTTGCATTAAAGTTAACAAAATGCAATGACAGTAGATAGATTTTGTACACAAGTCACGCTTTTTTTGATCTTTTATAAAACCTTTTTTGTAAATATCTTTTGCCATTCTATCTGTTGTAATCTTGTAAAGGTAGATAAGCGCATATGTAAAAGAACCTGTAAAGAATATACTCTTAATATAACTAATAGTTACTTCTGAAAATCCATAACTAGTCAACCATGTAGAGTTTACTGAAAAAAGAGAGTAGATCAATTGACTTAAAATAAAGCTAATATAAAACCAAAAAGTTGCTTTAATCTCTAATGCTTTTTTCGATTTCAGTCTTTTTACAACTCCGTATAAAACAACTTTAACAAATAGAGCTGCTATTAGCAACATCTCCAAAATACCAAAAACAGCTTGAAAACCTTGTCCCGGATTTTTCATGACTATCTACCTCCTACCAAATCTACTGGTGGTGTAGCACTTTCACTACTAATCCAAGATTCTGGTAGATCTTGGGCTACTTCTGCATAATTTATTAAAAGACTGTTAATTTTATCGTTAAGCATGTCATTTTGAAGATTAACCTCTTTTAAGAACTTTTTAGCTTCTTTCCAAGCAAATGTTAGAATATCTACAATAATTTTCTTAAAATCCATTTCATAATTGTGTAAAGCCTGAACAAGATCTACTTTTATATCCTTCAAGGCTTCGTGCTGAAGACTCTTTACGATATCCTGTTTTACTTCAGCGAAAGCACAGTCAATCAATGGTCGATGTTTTTCTATTAAAGAATCCTGATCAAGTTCTGCTAATCTATCAGCTACAAAAGTGTCTTTTAAAGGAACTACAATTATTTTTTCAAAACTTGCTTTTAGTGCAATGCTTGCTAGGTCGTGTGTTGTGCCAGGTTGCTTTTCGTCGTAATCTTTTAATATACTTACGTGAAGGAGATTCAACTGATCTCTCATATTATGTATTTGGTTATCTAGTAATTCTTCTCTTTTTTTACAATTTTGATAACCTGTTCTTATAGAGTCTGTAACAATTGTGCTAAGAATGTAATTTGTTTTTAGGAATGAAATGTTCGAAGCATCTGTCGAAAGACCTTTTTCATCTTCATCACTAAGATTGATTTCTGCATCTTTGTATTTTAACTTTGTCTTTTTTTGAATCAGCATTTTAAGGATTTTATAGCTGAAATACAGAGCTACAATTGCAGCTACAACAAGTAGAGTAGTTATTATCATAGCAGGTACAGCTAAGTCTCTATCAATCAAGGTTGTCAGAAATTGCCACATTTTTAATCACTTTCCTTCTCACGAAACTTCTTATTGGTACTATCAGCTGGTAAAGCTACACAAGATTTGTTATCTGGTAAGTTACTAGGTTCTCTTGTTGGTGTTCTAGAATTTGTATTGCTAGATAGATCATTAGGAATAGCGATTATTAATTGGGTAGAGTACCTAAAAAATCCGGATTCACCAGCATTTACCGATCTCAATAATTCCCTTTGTCGAGGTTTATCTAAAAAATTAGTTCCTACAGATTTGTTTAAAGCACAAATCTCTACAGTTCCGTAATAGACTGTAACTTTACCTGTATCTGTAACCAAAAATTTAAACATAATATTTTTTAAAGGTATAATTGTCGAGCTTTTTGTATCAATAATCAGATCAATTTCTTTATTTGATTCTTCTGTAGTTTCTAAGGATAATTCACCTTGTAGAATTCTACAATAAAACTTTAATTTATCTTTATTTAAGGAAATTTCATCTACTGTAAGAATAGTTCTTGGTTTTAGAGTTATTCTTAGATTTTCTAATCTAAGCGTTGCAGTACTGATTCTATCTACCGTAACAACTGTTTCGGTACTTTGAAGATACTGAGAATCTAACGCATCTAGTTTTACGATAGAGTTGTCTACAGATATTTTACAAACTGTTCCTAATGGATTTATGACTTCGCAGCACGAAGTTTTTGTTACATCTACTGAATTTTTTACGAAAGCTACAGCTGGCAAGTAAGCATTTATAAAAAGCACTATGAAAAGTGCACTAAAGAATCTATTCATTTGTTAATAATACCTTCCTATAGCTTAGTTAGTTCTTCGAGAATTGTATCATTGTGCAAATGACATTAAAAAAGCTTCTCAAACGAGAAGCTTAATTTACACTTTCTGGATTAGATACCACCTTTGACAATTGTTACCTTCTTTCGTGCTCGCGTAACGCAGGTATACAACCATCTCGAATGATCCTCGCCATATGGAAAACCTTCTTCAAAAACAATTACATTGTCCCATTCACTACCTTGTGCTTTGTGACCTGTAATTGCATAAGCATAAGTGAATTTTAAAGGTTGCATGTATCTTGGTTTGATCTTTAACTCCTGTTGAAAGCTTAAAGAACTTTCTTCTTCGATCAGGAACTTTGTATCAATGTGAACTCTCTTTCTAAGACCTGTTTCAGAAACAAATTCTCCATAAAATGTAGGAACTTTTACTCTACCTTTGAAATAGCTCTTTTCACCGATACTCCAATTTTCTAGAAGTCCTACAGTACCGTTTGTTAGTGAAAGATCTATAAAATCCTCCCAGTAATTTTGTGTACAAATAAGTTTTTCGTTCTTATCAATATCACCAGTCTTTTTAAAGAAAGCTCTCATAGCTTTATTGACTCGTTTTCTAGCTGCATTTGTACCTACAAGAATCATATCAGCATTTTGCAAATCGTCTGCTGTTAATTCTCGTTTTGTAATTACTTTAGCTTCCGGATAATTAAAGTTGTCAATCCTTTCACCATTTCGAATCTTCATTGAAAGTTGAATAATAGGACTATCTAAAGCTTGTCTTAAAACTTCTGTTAAGAAAATATCTGGATGATCTAAAAGATGATTATCCTCATCTCTCTGTATAGGAGGAAGCTGGCCTGGATCTCCTAAAAAGATTAAAGGTATTCCAAATTCTTCCAAGTCTTGTAGCATAGACATTGGTATCATAGAGCATTCATCTACGATGATAAGCTCGTATAGCATATCTGTTTTTAGTACAAATTCTATTTCATCAAAATCATCTATTCGAGGTTCATAAAGGAGCTTGTGTAAAGTGAGAGCAGGACAACCTTTATTTGTCAAAACTTGTGCTGCTTTTCCTGTAAAAGCAGAAAAGATAATATCTGCTTCTTTAATAATGTTTTCTTTTACAAGTTTGTCAATTAAAAATCTTACAAGAGTTGATTTTCCTGTACCAGCATATCCAGCTATTACAGTTCTTTTTTTATTTGTAAAATGATCAAGACAGATATTAATAGCTTCTTGTTGTTTTTCTGTAAGAGTAAAACCAGTTAAGTCCTTCATTTACAATTTAACCTCAGAGTTCTCCATCAACAAAAGTTGACAATGCAATCTTTTCCGTTGGCATTCTAAAAATCATCATAGTCATAATCATCGACAGGTTCTGGAAAACTCCAACAATTTAAGTCCAAATCGTTTAGATATTCCTCTAAAGTTTCTTTCATTTCTGGTGTAGCTTCAACTTTAGTTTCGTTTCCATCTTCATCGACTTCATACCAAACAGAATATATATCTTCAATTTCCAAATCTTCTTCAGGAGGATATCCGGGATCTCCATTACGCATGTACATACAACCTGGAGCATAATAATAATCAGCTGTAGCTTCAACCTCGACTTTGTAGTATTTATCCCCAACTTCAAGTTCTAAATCATCGTTTGAATATGTAATTTTGCTCATCATCTACACCTTTAAATAGTCTTCTATATCGGAAACTTCTTTTAATTTTTCGAGAGGTACCCTATAGATCTTTCTTGGTCGAGGATCATCTTCATAAGTAAAAGCCTGATATTCTCTTTCATTGTAAGCTACGCCAGCAGCTTTAAATGCTCCATTGTCAATAAGCACTACAGGTCTTTCGTTTGTTGCAAAAATAATTTCCCATTCCGGAAATACATTCATTGCATAAATTGTAGTCGCATTATTCTCCAACCAAGTTTCTTTATCTTCGTGATCCGGATTTACATAACATCCCATTTTTTATTCTCCTCATTCAAAATCTTCTTTATTAACGATTGTTACTAATCTACCATATTGTAAAGTTCCTGGTAATGGTACGAACTGGCTACCAACTTCTGTAAGTCTGACTTCTTTACAGAGATCGCCAACACGACCTTTTAACTGGTCAAACTGAGTACACTGAACAGCTGCAATAAAGTTGCTTGGATTATCCTTTATTGCAGAAACCTTTACCAAAAGATGATAACCGCCAGATGTATCAACAATTGCATAGTTACCTTTACCATAGAATTTGTTTGCATGCTCAACAATTGCAGTCTTTACAAAAACCTTTGCAGCATCCTTTGTAAGTTTGTCTTGCATTTCTTCTGGAACATCTACATCGAAATCATAGTCTCTCCAAACTCTTCGAGAAAGGTGAGATGCATGACAAGAGCGAAGATGTTCGAAAATCTTTGGAAGTTTTTCGAGATGGTCATCAACACCATCTTTTGAATTCTTCCTATACGAGCGAACCAATTCGCTTTTAATTTTATCGTAGAAGACTACAGTATCATCAACGCAATCTAACTCATCTGAAGGATTTACATATGCATAACAAACAAGACATTTTTCAGGATATGGAAGTCCTGACTTTGTAAGCATTGCTGATTTATGACAATTGTATTTGTAAGGTCCCTGTTTGTAAATGTTGAAATTCCAATCTCTACCTTTACGACGAATTAACTCAGTTCGCATCATTTCACCGCGACCAAGTTGATAGATTGCTCTTTCTTCAGGAGGAATTTTCTTACCACGAGCTGAGAGACAAATCATGTAAGTTTCAAAGACTTCAGGAGGTTCAAGAATGTGTTCAAAGAACCATTTCATTTCATTTTCATCTGCTACAATTTTGTAGAATTCATTATCTTCCACTAAAGATCCTCCTTGCTTATTTTCTTTAAAGCATAATTGTATTGCAAACTTAAAGCACCATTTGTAAATGGATTTTTTGTGCCTACAAACTTTATGCTACAAATTTTATCTAAATGTGTAACTTTTGTATTATAGGTTCCTGTCTTAAGCTTTTCAAGAAAAGTTTTTAATGTAACACCTTTTGATCCAATCAAAAGACCTGGACGATCGCACCAAACTTTCATTGTAGAACCTTTACGTTTAAGTTGATAAATTCCAATATCTTTTACAAGATTAATAGAGTAATTAACAATACCTTCGTTGTAAAATTCTAAAAATTCCTCTGTAGGCTCTGTCATTACTGGAATTGGAATTCCTGGACGATTGCTTAGTACTTCGAATTTACAATCCTTTCTGAGCTCTTCGTAACGATCTTTCTTTTCCAACATTTGAGCATCAAAGATTGTATGTACAAGACATCTTGTAAAGTCTTCACACATTAATTCGTAACTGTGCTGTCTCTTTTTTAAGAATTTTTTAAGCATATCAGCTTTTCTCCCTGTTTAAATTCGTTGCACTAATCTTCAAGATTTACCGAAACATAATCAACTTCCGATTTCTCTAAAATATTTTTAATGTCTAAAAGTCTTGCCAAGTGTTTGTCACGACGTGCAATCAACTCACTAATGTGCTTCTGAATATCAGCTATAACTGCTTCTCTAACTGTCTCTGAAGGATACAGATACTTTGGATAAACAGATTCCCATTTATCACCATGTGCAAAATGTACATCGATGTGCTTGTTTCCAGTATCAGCAAAATGCTTTAAGTTACGTTGACAACTTCTTATAGTTGCATCAAGATCTCTAACACTAGCATCTTTTTCTTCATACTCTTTGATAAGTTCTACAATTTTTTCAAACTTCATGTGTTCCCTCTCTTAAGCAGCTTTCTGATCTTCAACCATTTTAGTAAGCTCTTTAATATAAAAACTATCTTTATCATCCTGAATTTCAATATAACCATAGTTTACTAAACGTTGTGACATCTCTCTCAAATTCTTTTGTTTTTCAGGTTCGTGGTACCATTTTTTCAAGTTTTCGAGATACTTCTGAACACCTCTGTAGTAGTCGTAAGCTTTGCGTAATTCGAATTCGCTCTTGCACTTCCAGAATTTGAATTCTGTTTCAAACATTTCTGTAAATTTTTCAATTACTGCGATTTCAGCACTTGCACGTTGAATAATTGGCATTGTATCGATTGTTTCATGGCTAACTTTGTTTGCAAGATCCGCAATGCCAGCAACCACTGTTTCAAGATCTTCTATAATTTCTTCCATTTCAGGAAGTTCTGGAACACCATTGTATTTGTCGCAAAGTTTGTACCAAGTTGTTTTTGAATAATCATTGTATGTAAAGCCTTTTTTACGAGCAATGTAATCTACGCGGAATGAAAGATATGTATCACCACAACTTCTACACTGAGTCAATGGTAATCCTTTATATTCCCATCCTGTAAAGTGATTTCCATCATCTGAAAAATCGTATTCTGGCTTTCTGATAAAGTCTGGAATTTTTGCTATTCTATTTTCTGTTAATGTTTTCATCTTTGTACCTCACAGTTAATATTATAGGTATCAAAGATGCATATACTTCAAAAAAGTTTTAAAATTCTTTTAAAAACAACCACTCGTCCTTGCTTTCTTTGTCTCTAAAAAGTTTTTCATAACCTAAACTTTCGTACCAAGGAACCAATTTGTCTTCATTTTCTTTTTGAGCATATAAATAGATTTTATTTATGTTTTTTGATGCTATAAAGTCTTCAGCTTTTTGCATCAACTTTGTGCCTACACCTTTTCCTCTAATTTCTGGGTTTACAACTAACCAGTATATCCAAGCAGCATCTCCATCCGATAAATCAATTGCTACTTGTCCTGCTAATTTCTTTCCTTCCCTTGCACGAATAACTGTATAAAGTCTATCGGTTGTAATTGTTCCTTTCCAATCTAGACATCTGTGAAGTTTTTGATTACTTTTTGTACAAATTGTGAATTTCATACCGTAAATTAGTTTTACTATAATCTTACTACAGGAGTAAATCAATGAAGAAATTGTTTATTAGTCAACCTATGAGAGGTAAGACAGATGAAGAAATTCTAAAAGAGAGATTGGCTTTGGTTTTTGAAGCAAAAGAGCTTGCAGGAGAACACTTATTAGAAGATATCGATTCTTTCTTTACGGATGCACCAAAGAATAAAGACAACATTGTTACAGAACCTGTTTGGTGGTTAGGTAAGTCGCTTCTGAAATTATCAGAAGCGGATGTTGCAATTTTTGGTGACAATTGGCAAAACTTTAACGGTTGTTGTATCGAGCACGAAGTATGTGAGAGATATGGAATTAAAATTTTAAAGGATTAAAAATGAAAATATTTTTGAAAAACTTTACGATCTTCTGCGTTGGCTTTACCTTATATCAATGCATTGAAGGTATTTGGAAAACCATTGGTCCAGGTATGGGAGGTGTTGAATGCTTCTGCATGGGACTTTTAGGTGGTTTCTCAATTTTGTTGGTTGGTGGAATAAACAAAGTCTTTAAATGGGAAACGCCAATTTGGTTACAATCAATTGTTGGCGGTCTCGTAATTCTAGTTATGGAATTTGTTACAGGTTTGTTAATAAATAAATGGCTTTGTCCACTTTTAGGAAGACCTATCGTTTGGGATTATTCGAATGTTCCAGGAAACATTTTAGGTCAGATTTGTCCACAATTCTTTATTACATGGATTATTTTAGCAGGTGTTTGCATTCTTGTAGATGATTATTTAAGATGGAAAATCTACGATGAAGAAAAGCCGCATTATACTTGGTGGTGGAAGTAAGCATAGAAAAAGCCTAAGAATGAATCTTAGGCTTTTTTATTTTTTAATTTAAATCATCAAACTTCCACTTCTCTTTCAAAAGTAATTCAGGATAAGCCATTGGTAGCAATTTTAATTTTGTGTTTGGATTCCAATGCATCTTTTTAATTTTGTTATAAACTTCAGGAGATTTTGGAGGTAAACTTTCTCGGATGAAAGCATCTAAATCATCGTATGTAAAGCCCATATTATCTTCATCACTCTTTCCGCACATACCATCTGAAGGAGTCTTATGAACAAGTTCTTTTGGAATATTCATATAATCTCCTAAAGCGATTACTTCTGTTTTTGTAAGCTGATTGAGTAAAGAAAAATCTCCGCAACAATCTCCATACTTTGTAGAGTAACCGATAAAGTCTTCTGAATAGTTACAAGTGTTACAGACAAAACCACCCAAAAAAGCTGCCATACTATAAAGAGTGACCATTCGAAGTCGAGCAGGAGTATTTGTTGTATGAAGGCTTGGAATTTCATCACCTTCGTAGTACTCGCAAATTTGAGATGTAAGGTCGTTATACATACCTTTTACATTGATTTCAAATCCACGAATGCCGAGAGTACCAATAACTTTTTTACTGTCAGAAATATCTGCTTGTTCACCATTTGGCATCATTACACCAATTACACGATCCTTACCAAGAGCTTCGACAAGTAGAGCTGCACAAATTGTAGAGTCTTTTCCGCCGCTAATACCGACAATTGCATATCCTTTTTTATCTTTAAAGAAGTCTTTAATAAAATTAATAATCTTATCGTGGACCTCTTTTACATTAAAATCAAAAAGTAGTGGTAAAAAGTTATTGTGTTTTGTATTTTCCATTAATATAAACCTCCATTAGATATCTGATTCAGAATTTTTATTAAAAATAGCTTCGTCAGTTTTTTTCTGCAAAATTTCTATTTGCTCTTTTGAGGCTTTGGCACCACCTTTTATCATAAGTTCGAAAAAATCCTCTTTCCAAATCAACTGGTCGGCAAGCTTATCAAGAGCATAAGCATTATTTATGACAAATGTTTGAACTTCTTTAATATCGCTTTTTGAAATAGAGCATTGATCCTGCATTTTTTGCCATACTTTTTCAGGAATTGTTCCATCTAACAGCATTGGACAAGTTGGTTCTTTAAAGTTTAAGCTTTTATCCATCTGAAATTTTATGCGTTTTGAATGTTTTCCTTTTTTATAAGTTTCAGCTTCATCAATCCAAATATTAACAGGTAGCTCAGTTTGCTTTTTTCGAACATTTGCCATCTCTTGAAGATGTAAAGTTTCCTGAAACAGAGCTTTTTCTTCAAGTTTTTCTTTTATCTCGGAAATCTCAGCTCTAAAATATTGCTCTGTTACCTTATCCATAGTCTTTACCTCTTTTATAATATAGGCTCTTTTCGACAAAAGTTTTCGGAAATGTTTCTATTTTACCAATTCCATTCGTGATAGTTCACATTTGAAAAAGCTATCATTTCCAAAAGCCGATTTGAATTTAAACTTATCCAATCATTTAATCTTTTCCGTTTGGCCTTTAAGTCCTCATAAAAGTCAAACAAGCAAATTCGTCTAACCTGACAAATAAAATTACAATCTTTCAAATCCTTCGGGCTGAGTCCTTTTTTCCACTCTGCAAACTCATCATACCTTTCCTTGCTTACACCATTTTCAATAATGTACATTTCAGCTGAAGTATGACTTTCTAGCATCTTTCCGTAGAGCTCATTGTTTGAGGTATATATTGCTGACAAAGGAAAATAAGGTCTGTATAAAATATTTCCATTTGTTTTATCTACCATTATCATTTTAACAATCCTAATCAGTCATAATATAAATCTTTATGTTTATATTATAGAAATTTTCTAGAAAAGCTTTCATCAATTAAAATCGAGAATTGAAATGTTTTCTGAAAAATCCTGTCGAAAAGAACCTATACATATTATATGTAGGATTAAGAGGTACTAATATGATTAATTTTACAGAAATCGATAAAGAATTCAAAGTTGTTGTAGGAAAAGGACTTAGACCTTTTTTGATTTATAAAAAGAATTGGCAGTATGGTGTAGGTTGTACTGTATACACTGTTTCAGAAGCTTTCGAAAAAGTTAAAAATGGAGAAGGTGCCTTCTTTCCAAGTTACCAAATTGATTGTATGAGATTATTCAACAAGCTTCAAGAGGAACTTGGAGATGATTATACAGAATTTGATGTGATTGCAGCTACAAATTGGGAATCAAAAAACCTGTAGAATATACTGGTTCAAATCAGATTATCCAAAACCAGTATGACTTGGCAAATGCAATTTTGGGTCTTAAGGATTGGCAAGATTTAGACATTAGTCCAAAATGGATTGAAGATTCAAAAACAGTTATAAAGACTTACTTCAACTAGATTTAATATCTTTCATGACCATTCCAGTACACAGTTTTTCTGTAATCACTTTCAACAGATTTATCGCTCTTAAAATGTTTTACATAATCGTTAAATACAGTCATTACTTTTCTTTCAACTTTGGGCGTTAGGTTATGGCGACGTTGCTCTTTTACAAAATCTAAGAAATCCTTTTCAAACTGCTCTAATGTTTCTCCCTCAAAATAATCATCATTTTGAGCACAAGGTCTTCGAGATTCTACATTGAAACGTAAGTCTGTATTTACATGATTAAGCTCTGCGTTCATAGCTTTGTCAGTTGATTTCCAATCTATATTCTGTAAACCTGTTTGAAGAAGAAATGTAAAGTACTTTTCAGCTGTTTCTTCCTGTAAGCAATCTCTATACAAGCAAAAAATCGAAAAGTTCGTTAAGATTTTTCTTTCGCTGAGCTTCACTCAACTTTTCTTCATCAAGTTTATTAACTCTCATTGATTAATTCCTAGATTTTAATTAGTTGATTAATTAATCCAAGTATGTTAAAGTATAGGAAACCGATTGGCTGAAGACCAATCGGTTGCTCGTTTCAAGCAAGGAAAGGATTATTTAAGCTCCTATTTCCTGTGCTTTGTTTTCTTCAGCTACTGTAGCAGCTAAGTCATAAATAACTCTACATTGACAACTAGCCATTACATCAAGAGCATGTTCGTGTTTTTCTTTTGTCAAACCAGCACAACCTTCAGCAAGAACTGTTACTTCAACACCTTCAATAGCTTTCATTGCTAAACTGTTACTCACGACGCAGACGTCTGTGCAAGTCCCTACTATTGTTACTTCTGAATCTTCTGGAATGAATCTTTTCCAATCATCAAATCCAAAATGTGTTTTGTTAATAATGATATCTGCATTATCCGCACCAAGTTTTACAGGCACTCCAGGATTGTAAACAAGCACATTTCCTTTTGGTGCTAATTCATCTACAATTTCCCAACCTTTTGTTTCTCTAATACAATGAGGTACTGGAAGATGTTTGCCTTCACTAGTCTCCATATAATCGCTTCCGTGAGTATCGCGAGTGTAAATAATTTGAGCACCATTTTTACGAGCATTTTCAATTTGAGCTTTGATAAAAGGAATTACTGCAACTGCATCATCATTTTTCAAAGCACCTGTACAGAAGTCATTCTGCATATCAATTACAACTAAAAATTTATTTTTCATACTACTTTATCTCCTTCAATTCATACTTTGTAGACGTATTTGCTTTTGAGGCATATACATATCCAACTAAACTCATTCCACCTTTTTTCAGAAGAGTTGCCTGATTTTCAAGTCTATCGACAAACACTTCACAATCCTCGTTTTTATCCAACTTCTGCTTTTTCTTATTTAAGAATTTACTCAACAATCCTTTATCTATAACTTCGAAGATGTGCATTTGATTGTTAAAGTAAGCCGGATTAGGATTGAATGTTGCTATTTCTTTTAAAGAGGATTGAGAAACTTCTATACCTGTCTCTTCTCTAAATTCCCTTACAGCAGCTTCTACTGGACTTTCATTTAAGTCTACTGTACCGCAAGGAAATTCAATTGTGGAATGTTCACAACCCCATCTTGTTTGCTTTACAAATACGCAAACTGGATCTGTAATCGAATCTTTAGCAATAATCATTACCCAGTCTTTACAGTTCAATCCTACTGGTTTGAATTCCAAGTTTTCGTATTCTTTTTCAACTACCGTAAAAACTGGAGTCTTCATGAGTTCTGTCTCTTTTATTTTATTCAAAAGCTTTGGTGTAGTCATTTTTACTCCTCTGATTTCAAACGCCAATCAAGAGTTCTACGAAGATAATCAACATACTCTTGGCTACGACTCATTGTCTTTCCACTATCATCAGAAAGTTTTGCAACATCTTTTCCGTTTACAAGAACGACTTTTGCAACAATGTTGAGAGGATCAATTGACTGAGGACCACTCCAATATGTTCCAATACCGAAAGCTGGTTTTGCTCTTCCTTCAACATGTCTGCAAAGTTTGTCCCAAAGTTCAAGACTGTTAATAGAGTTACTGAAAAGAAGTGTTTTTGTTTTTGGATCAATTCCAAGAGCTTTATAATGTTCAATCCAGTCATCAGCCCATTTGAAAGGATCTCCAGAATCGTTGCGAACTCCACTAAAAAGTGTTGCATAAGTCTTCTGCATATCTCTACGACAAAGTTCATCGCCAATTGTGTCTGTAAGCCAGATACCGTTCCAAACTCCATATTCCTTAACCCAAGCCTCCATTGCAAACCTATTACTATAAGCTGGATTGTACATTGGATTTCCCTGACCAACACATTCTATGAATTCATGAGCACAAGTTCCAACTGGAGTCAAGTCATATTTTTTTGCGAGATATACATTTGAAGTTCCGATAAAACCTGGAAGCTTTTCTTCTGTAAGACGATCAATTAGCCAATCTTGGGCTTCGTAAGAAAGGCGACGACGTGCTCCAAATTCAGACCAAGTTCCGAAATTATATTTTCCAGTTTTCATTTCAGCAATTTTTTCTTCTGTCTTTTCTTTGAATTCTTCTAAGAGCTTGTTGTAGTCGTAATGATTTTTGTAATAGACTTCGGCAAAAATTTCGAGGACTGGAATCTCGTAGTATTCAATATACTCTTGAACACCGTGAAAGTTCAAACCAATACCAAACTTTTCATCTACAACGAAAGAAAAGTCTTCAAAACATGGATGCCAGAATTTCAAAAAGTTGAGATAATCTCTTTTAATCCAAGGACATTTCTTTCCAAGATACTCAAGCTCTTCTGCTTCAAAACGAAGAGCACAATAAGCTTTGATTTGATTTTCGATTTCGCTACGATCTTTGCTATCGTATTTTTCAGGATGTTTGGAATCTTTTCCAACATTACGAGCTTTGAAGTCCCAAGTTGTTTTAAGATTTCCGAATTGATGATGATAGGTCTGACCCATACTTAGCTTGTATGCATCAGTATCTAGTAATGATTTGACCATTGGAGGATACTTAAGATTAAAGTACTCCATAACCTCTGCTTCATTAGCAGTCCTTTTACTGTGAATTTCCCACATAATGTTTCTCCTTATAAATAATATAAGATTTGATAGTCGATACTGAATGTATCTTCTATCAAATATTCAATATAGTTAGTTGTCCTTAATGGATTTGTAAAAAGATGTCTTTTTGAAAAGTTCCATTAACTCTTCGTCAAAGTCTTCATAAGTGTCTGCAAGTTCACTATAAATACGATCGTAGAAGCATTCGTCAACATCTCCAGGTTCATCATTAGTTGGTTCTACAGTGTATGAAGTTCCCATACAATAATCTTTACCTTCTAGCAATCCGTTTACGTCGTTAAAAAGATTTCGCAGCATTTTTCCACGCCACGATTTTTCAGAATTTTCGTAACCTGAGTAGAAAATATCCTCATAATCATCAAAAGTGATTGACCATTTTTGCAAAAATGCTTTGTCATCCTTTGTAATTACAAATCTCATATCAATCCAGAAGTCTGCATTTCCGATCATTGCAGACAATTTATACTCCAAGTTTTTCATCTGACTTTGCTTATCAGTAACAAACTTTTTGAAATCTTCTGTTAGACTTCGTTCTTTTAGAAAATCGTAAAATAGATATTCGTTCATATTTTTACCTCCTAAAATTATCTTCTAAATCTTTATTATCTTTGTTTATGTAAGCATCCCAAGTGTAGACGCACTCATAGTAGTCTCTTAAGTTCTTATTCATTACGTTACAAAGATTTTGTGCAGCTTCAAGAATTTCAGGATCTTTTAGATAATCTTCATAATCACATTCTACTTGATTATTCTCGTACATTTTATCAAGAATATCATCAACAATATCTTCAGGTTTCAGTACTGTACGATTTACTTTTGCAAATCCACAAACTTCAATTGTTGCAAGAGGATCTTTAGAAAACCTTTCTTCCCAATCCTCGTGATATTCTTTCCAAGCTTCAACAGCTTCGTCTATAGTTTCGGTAGAAAGTGTTGCAAAATCATCTTCAACATCTTCTGCTGCTTTCCAATATTTAACTTCTCTTCCATCTTTTGTTGTAATCATAAAGCTATATCACCTTTTACAATTCTTATAGTACTACCAATTCCATTCGTTCCAGTTTACCATACCTTCGAGTTCAAGGTTGGTAACTTTAAAAGCTTCAAAAAGATATTTCTGAGCATCTTTATACGTACATCCTGAGCGGTACTCATCTAAAAGATCTGAAACTGGAACTATAGCACAATTATGATTTCCAGATTTGTAATTTTCAAAGTCATGTACATAAAGACCACTTATCTTACAGTGGTCTTGCGAATGTATACCTTTAAAATGTCCTTCCCAATCCTTACCGAGTTCTAGATTGGTAATGTCTATTTCAGGAAATTTAAGTTTTGCGTTTTTTGGAAAAATTCCATTCATTAGAAACCTCCACTGTTGTGAATTTTATTTCTGATTTTCTGCTCTATGTTATCGAGGGTCTTCTGAGTATCTAATTTATCGTGAGCATCTTCAGAACCTTTAGGATATAAGAGATTAAAAATCTCCCAATACTTGTCGTTTTCAGATTTTTCAGTCATTTTGTCATAAAGGTCAAAAAGCATCATTTTATATTTTTCTACTTCATACTCTGCATTAATATATTCGGACTTGAGCTTTTCAATCATCCGATTTTTACGATGAATAATTTCAAGCAAACTTGCGGATACATCTTCTCCTGCAAAGGATGTATAATTTACAGTTTTTACTCTATACATACTTTTATCCCAAACGAAGCTGTAGTGCTTGGTTTCTAAGTCTTTGTGATTACCTCGTTCCGACGGGTCCATTCTATTGAGAGCATTTGTAAGCTCTATAGCTTCCTGTTTACGTCTTGTTTTAAAAACCGAAACCCATGATGTTGCACATCCATACTGTTCGTTGGTAACGATTTTGTATTTAGCATCTCTATTAGGTCTGTAAACTTCATAACCTAAATCTTTATTTCCGAACCATCCCATATCCATACCTCCAATTTATCTAAAAATTAATTTTCTACAAGTTTTGAAAGCTTTTCAATCTCCTCATCACACTCTTTTATCTTTTCACAAAACTGTTCTGCTTCCAATTGCAAATCCGCTAATATTGCTATGCGTGCTTTGCTAGACTTACATTGATCAAAATCGTAATCGATAGCATCATCAAAGAGTTCGTCGTAATGGATTTCGATATGAAATGAAGATTTATTCTCAACTAAACGTTTAATTTTACTTTGAAGACATTTAAGAGTTCTAGCAAACTCACTTTTGGCTTTCTTGAGATCCTTAATCTTATCTACTACTTTATAATCTCATCTATTTTCATGTTTTAATCCTTCAACTCCTTCATGAAAAGTATTATAATACTATTTTTAGCTTCTGGATGTGCTTCAGCTAATTCAGACATCATCACATTCCAACGCTCAACTGTATCAATTTTAAAATCAAATACCTTCATACTATATGAGCAACTGAAACCAGATACATTGCTGTGCATATAAGATACAACTGTTTTCATATTATATATTTTCTCCTATTAGCATGTAAAATCCATTAATTCCGATCTTTTAACTATTCCGTTTTCCTTAATGTAATCTAAAACATCTTTTAATACGAATCCGGAAACTCCATCACTCCATTCCATATCTACAACTTTTCCAATTTTTTCATCTCTGATTTGGAAAGCCCCGCAATCACCAGGGTGAAGATCCTCGATATGGTTGTTTATGTATTCGCAAATACCTTCCTCATCGTTTCCTAAAACGATTGGAGAAGTTTTTGGTCTAAACAAATCCTTATAAACATACTCTTGCTTTTCTTCGTCATAACCGTATGGCTCACACATTCTGATGCAACATGTACAATCAAAAGGAGCCCCTGCACAATCTTTATAACAATCATCACTCATTAGATATATCTCCTTCCAGGAACTTGGATAGCTCTATGACCAATAGGACTTGCACGCTTTACCAGTTCCACATAACTGTTGAGAAATCTCAAAGCAGACTCTACAGAAGATTTTGCACAATTAAACTCTGTATCTTCACCAAAAAGACCACTTTGGATATTCTTAAGAATATCTTCCGCTTCCTCCAAATGTTTTTTGACTTCCTTAAGTTCGTTTAACTTTTCAGTAACCTGTTTTTTATATGCCATATTGTGTACCTCAATCTATAGTATAGGTGGTACCTTAAGTGAAAGTTTCAAAAAACTATATTTTAGATTATGAGAATTTCAAATAATTTAAAGAGGAATCCTAAAATCTTTTTAGGACCTTAGGATTAAAGACCAGTATCTTTCAACTGTTTATTAAGCTCATATTCTATTTCATCTACAAATTCACCGACACTAGCTTCCAAATAAGGTAAACGATTTTCAGAAAGCAAGTCTTTAATTTTCTTTATAACATTTTGATATGCTCTTGTATAGCCATATGTAAAAGTTTTGAAAGAGGTAGGTTTGACACCAAACTGTTTTCTGTAATAATCAATTTCATTATTTTCGCACTCTTTCCATTGAGTACAAATCTCTTCCTGGAATTTTGCACTTTGACTCATAATCAAACTCCTCTTACAAATTACTAATTGTACGTCTTAATAGCTCAAGATTCCGTTCATTATCTGAAAGGAACTTTAGAATTGCTTTTTGATTTTCGCATTTGATTTTGTGCATAGTTTCAATGCTTGTTGCAATTTGAACAATAGCTTCATCAATCAAGTTTAGAAGATTCTTTTTAACTTCTTCGTTGAAATTCCAGTCGATTCCATTTCCAATTGAAATGTTCTTCCAAGCTTGATCCGCTTTACGAATTGCTTTTTCGACATCTTCTGGTTTAAAAGAATACTTAGAAGACTTCTTTGAAGCTTCTTTAAGCCCCATCGTAGAGATATTTGTATTAACGAATCCTAGTGCAGTTAAGTATAACAGAATCCTTTTATCCGCAGCAACCTTCTTCATAATTAGTCCTCTTTAATCTACTGGACTGTATCCACCAGGACCGTAATCTTCGCAAGAATCGCTACTACAAGGAAAGTAATCATCTTCTTTAAATTCGTGATACTCCTTGTACTTTGAAGATTCAAGTTCTTCCATAACCTCGTCATAAATGTCAAGCTTCTTCTGAGTTTCCTTTGTAATAACTCTACCTTCATCATAAAGGTCATTTCTACCTTGAGTATAGCCAATCTTCAAGGCCCTTAGAATAATCTCCAAAATATTGATTTTTGGAAGTTGATAAGAATTATTTGCTGACCAAGTATCAGAATTTCCATCTAGATATGTAATCTTCAGACTATCTCCAAAACGTTCTACTTTATCGATATGGTCTGTTCGAATATTAAATACTTCTCCCATCAATGTGAATTCCATTTTAATTTCCTCCGTAAAGTAATCTGAAACGATCGTCATCCCTTCTGGTTACAAAGGCTTTCCATTCCTCATTTCCTTCTCGTAAGCCTTCAATTCTTTTCTAAACTTTTTTGAATATTTTTTCAATATGTCGTAAACTATATCTGTGGTAATTTGTTTTGCTGACCCTGAATAATTTACATACCAATCTTCTCCTAAAAGGTAATTTTTCAAAAAGTAAATTGCTTTTTCGAAATCCAATCCAGGAGGAAGCATATTATCCGGATCCTTTGAGTTTTCAGATTTAAGCCATTCTGTAAAAGATATATCTTTGAGTTTGTCTACTGCCATTCTTCTACCTCTGAAATGATTCCCCAGCCACCATCCACTATCTCGATCGCTTCTTCAAGAGAGTCACATTCTGTAACATCCCAGGTACTTCCGTCCCAATCTTCAAGAACTTCTTTTACAAGTTCAGGTTTTAGGAAAATGCTGTTGCATTTACCGCAATCAGGGTAATCAGGATTGTTTCTTTCGATAAGATACATACCTGGACACTCTTCGTAATCTTCGTCATAACCTTCCTGGATCATTGCAACCCACCAATTGTTTGTATCCGGGCAAATGTAAACCTTTTGATAAGTGCTGAACATTTCAGGATTTACTTTCTTTGCAAAGTTTGTGATATCTGTATATTTACCAAATTCAAGTTTCATATTATTTTCCTCCACATAACGTTTTAGACTTTTTTAATTATTCATCATTTTCAATTTCTTCAATATGATCTGCAATGTCTGGATAAAACTGTTTCCAAGCTTCAATTGTTTCGGGTTTTGCAATACCTAAAATCTCTTCACGACAAGTGATATAACCACTATCAAAATCAGCAGCAAATGTTCCAAAAATCTTACGACCCATTTTATTAGGATCGCAACCAAAACCACTTCGTGCAAAATAGAGCTGATTCTTTTTGTTAATGTATTCAGCTTTCATCCATTCATTTTCAAGTGATGTTTTCAAATCCAATACAACTCACTGACCGGTAAAATCAGCACAATGTGTATCTGGAACAATATCATCTTTTGTAAAGAGTTCTTCCATTTTTATCTCCTACTGTACTTACAACAGTATAGGTGCTGCAGTTTTCTAACATTCAAAAAAATTCCGGTCTAAATGACCGGAACATTTTTTAATTTTTCACTTCAACTGTGCCAGAAGCAATTTGAATCGTTTTACGAATCTGCCATTCTAGTCTATGTTTAGAAACTTTTATAAGACTAGCTAATACTTCTCTTAACTCGTTTTCCGACTTCCCTGACTTTTCAACTTTATTAACAATCGGTTGATTTTCGTCGTTATAAAATTGTACTGTAAGCGTGTATTCTTCTTCCATTTATACAAACCTCTTTAATTCATTCTGTTCTGAAGCTCTTTTGTGCTAAAGTACTTTCGGTACCATCCTCCTTGAAGACTTTTACACATAAAAAGTTTCGTTACATCCCGACCTTCAGAAGTAATTTTAAAGTCATCATCAAAGATTGTACCATTGAGTTCCATTTCATACAACTCATTAATTATTTTTTGTTTACTTTTACCTGTTACATCCATTTGTAAAAAACTCTTCTTTAGATACTTCTTTTTGTGACTCAATCCTCTTCTCTTCTTTTTCTTTTCTTTGAAGCAACCACTCAGCTACAATGGAAAAAAGAATAACAAATATTACAAATGTGAACAAGGTCCACTTTGGAAGTATATCGTACAACATTTAGTACTCCTCGTCATCCTCATCATAGTAATCGTCATCTTCCTCCCATCCTTCGAAAGAAGTTTGATGCTCGAACCATTCATTAACTTTATCAAGCATTTCAACTGACACGCAAAGAAGATGACTGTAATCTGAAGATGTTGCATCTTTTATATAAACATCTTGAGCAGCTTTATCGAAAAGTTTCATTGCAGTTTCATCTGCTATCTTGCACGCTTCTTGAAAAGCATCTTCCATTGCACTACAAACATAACCCATAACAGCATAAGCGTTGCCGTCTTTACCAACTAAATCATATCTTTCCATTTTTCAGCTCCTTAAATGCTCTCTCGCCAATTTGCATCTTTTGCTATCTGAACAAAATCATTATTGAAGTTTTTACAAACCTTGTCAAACTCTTCAAGCTTTGCAATTGTTGTATCTATCAACTTTTCATCAAGAACTTCAATTTCTTCGGAATCAAGATTGTAACGGAAGTCGCAAAGCATCTGAGTTCCAAAAATGTCATATGCTCTTAAAAGACTTCTGAGCTTTCCGAACTTCTTTGCTTTTGGATCTCTTTCAAGGTAGATGCATTCTTCCGCAATTGTCTGCTTTACGCAAAGGTTGTGAAAAAGCTTATCGATGCATTCATCATCCGTAATGTTTGTACTAACTTGGTCTGCTTTCTGACAAAGATTAAATGGTATATCGCAAATTGTAAATGTACCATAACGGTAATAGTCATCAGCAAGCTTTTCTGGATCATTTTTGTGCAGCCAAGCTTTCATGCTATTTGTTCTTATCCAGCCATCTTTGTCTACAGGTAAATATACTTTTTCCTTGTCCCATCTAGTAACAAGATTGATTGCATATGTTAAGATTTTTTCATGATGATCTGAACCGTAGGTATCAATTGTTTCAATTTTTTCAGTCTTTGTAAAGGATGATTCAAGTGAATATTTATGACTAGCAGGCCATCTGACGATGTTAGCTCTTTTTGCTTTTGCAAATTCGTTCCAAAGAACTAAATCTTCTGGATTGTATTTTGCCATTTTTTGTATCTCCTAATGTACAACAATATTATAGAGGATTAAGTTCCAAGACCCTCTAAAAATCTTGGAACTTTTTCATTAACCCCAATACATATAAGCATAATCGTTATTAACAATCTCTACAAATGCAGCACCACTGTAATTTGGTGACTTAAATGTAATTCCACCATTCTTAAGATTGATTATACGTTTCATATAAATCTTATCTTTACCGTTATAATCTTTCTCGCGAACAGCTTTTCCATCTACATCTCTTACGATGTGACACCAACGATATAGTAAATCATCTGCAGGTTCTCCATTTGGGCCTGCTCCAGTTTCCCATTCAAGCTTTGCAAGTTTTACTGATTGTTTTGTTTTACCAATAAGCTCGTAGAAATCGGACATACCGTACCAAGAACACTTAAAAATTGTTCCGATTTTCAAATCATCGATTGTATTAATTTCTTTAGTATTCATACCTTATACCTCTCGCACAATATTATAGGTGCTCTGGTAGCAAATTATTCTAAAAAGTTTCTTCAATGTTACTAATTTTAGTTATTAACGAGGAGTATTATGAAGAAGGAACCGATTCACACTATTAAAGAATCAACCTTTACAGATGGTTACGATGCGTATTGGGACAATGTAGATTATTGTCCATATTCAGATGAAGAGAATCCTATAGAGTATGCTGACTGGATGAGAGGTTGGCACGAAGCTGAAGAGGATGACAGATTAGAACGGTATTATTGGGCTGAAAGAAATGAAGATTTTTAAAAAAAAATTGGGCTCTTTTTAAGAGCCCTTTTTTACTGTTTACGAATTTTTATCAAGATATGTATAGCAAAAGTCGTGCATAATTTTTAATCTTTCTTCTCTTTCAGCTTTTTCAAGACCGAAAAAACCTTTTGATTCGATTGCTTTGTAGACGCTTGTACGACTGATACCTTTCTCGGCTAAACAAGCTTTTGCTTTCTTGAATAACTCGCTTTCACGAAGATTGTCAAGTGTAAAAGTTTCTCCAGTTTCTTTAGATTTAACTTTTCCAGAAGTTGTCAAAAAGATAAGAGCAACCATCCTATCTCTAGCATCTTTTTTAGTCATATATCATACCTCTCAAACAATAGTATAGTTGTGACTTTGATTAAATTTTCGTTAAAAATGTTCGCGAATAGCAACTAATTTAGAACGTGAATTGCACTAAATCTGTAAATAAAATATATAGGAGATAAAAAAAATGGGCTTCAGGTTAAATGTATCAGAAGGACAAGCTAATTATTCACAACGCAAATCTAAATACAGACACGAACAGATAGGTCAATACGGTACAAATGTTCTTGATTGGAGATCACTTTGCAATTGTCACGGACTGGCAATGGCTTTTCTCTACTCAGGTTGGGGATTTTCAGCATCAGATTATGAAAGGGAACCAGATGCACTTGCTGATTTCATTATTAAAGAGTGTCTCAAAGAAGATAACTGGTTTAAAACAAAGATGTATCACTACTGGCACAACTGGTATGAAGGTGATCCAAATGCTTGTACACCTGTAGAGTATCACGATGTTTTAGCACATTATGCTTGCGAGTACTTCAAATGTACAAATGCCGATAGATTTGTAGCAACAGCAACAATTCGTGAAATTTTTGGGCATCTGTATAAAAATCGTGTAGCAGTGCCTACATCTGTATGCTGGGGAGGATTAAAAGGACATATTATTTGTATTGTAGGTTTTGAAGCAACTTCGGAAGATGATTTGATTAACTGGCTTAACGGTAAAACATCTACAAATCCCCTTACAAAAATTATTCTGGACGATCCTTGGGGAAAAATTATTGAAACTACAAACAAGTACGATGCTACTCAATCAGGTAACGATGTCACAGTGTCTTATAAGTATTTCCACAGATACTGGAAAGATACAAATATCGCAAATAGAAAATATGCTCACTTGATTGCTAGACCAGCATTTATGGTATAAATTACACTGAGTAAAAAGAAAAAGGGACCTGTAAAAAGGTCCCATTTTTTATTGTTCTAAAACACATACCAGTGCTTAAGAAAGTTTTTTAAGATCTTTATAATTATTCTCTACAGCTGGTGCATAAAAGTTTCTCGTAATTTCAGGTAACCATTTACCGTTTTCAGATCTTGTATATTCATTCCAAGCTCTACCAGGTCCAGCATTATATCCCGCAGCAATATAAAAGACATTATTTTCACCAAACTGTTTCTGTAAATCTTCTATATATCTGATTGCAATATAACTATTATGTTTCCAATTACCAGCATTAAACTCTTCACCCATTACTTCTGAATTCCACCATCTCTTTAGAAAAGAGGTTTCCAAAGAACGATCATTTAATTGAAATAATCCTAAGTCCACTGTTCCGTTTTCATTCATTTTTGAAACAGCGTTTGTGATCAATGAAGGATTTTCCTTTTTAAGGATAGCTACAACTAAGTCAGGATCAACTCCAAAACCTTCACTACATTTGCAAATCCATTCTGCCATTTCATCATTCAGAAAGCCTTCATATTTATTAACAAAGTTTGGGTCATCCTGTACAATATCAAGTTTTCCAAAACAATTCTTTTCTGCTATTACCAGTCCAATTTCCTTTAAAGTTTGTCTTCTGGTAATACCAAAAGTTACAAGACCTATTAAAAATCCTAAAAGTAGAGCTATACATACATGAAGTGTTACCTTAATTACTTTTTCCATAATTCTTTTTTACTCCTATTACAAATAGTTTTAATTTTCATCTTCTGGAACTACACAAGCGGGATAAAATAAATTATAAATACCGCCGACAGTTGTTCCTCTGCAACGTAAATTTACTCTTTCAACACATTTTGAAAAGATTTCATCATTCATCGCGTTACGGGATCTAAATATAGTAAAAGGATTTAAGCTTAGTACATCTTGCAGATGCTGTACAAAGTACACCTGATTCTGTATGTTCATTTTTTGGAACGTTTTAACGAGTCTGTCCTTATCTGCTTTATCTGCACAAAGAACTAAAATAGAAGGTTCAGGACCTTGTGCATACCAACCAAAATCGGAAGCCTTCAGTTTCGGTAATTTTAGTATTTCCTGGAAATTAACAACTTTATATTGATTCATTTTTCTCGCACCTGTATATTATATAATCCGCATATGGAATTTTACGCTTTTTAAGGAACATTTGCAAAGCTTCTTTTGTTTCAAAACGAGTAGTTGGAATGCTGTAAGCATTTAATACGTAGTAGTACTCTTTTGATCTATTTTCCATTTTCCAATCCACTAAATCTCAATACAATTGTATCGCTGCCTTCTTCGTAAACTTCGAATTTAGGATTCTCGATTCTTACTGTGAAAGGTTGTCCATTTTCTTCTAATTCCATTTCTGCAATTACTTTATGACAAGCCTTACCTGTATGAGCCCATTCTTGTATATGAGTTCCAATATCTGTTAAGATTATTTTATCTACCTCATCACCCATCTTCCACCTCCTTCTTTATTATGCCAATAATTGTCGAAATAAACTAAAGCTATTTCAAAAACAAATGTCATTACAATTGCTAATCCTGTCATTATTTTAAACTTCCTTTCTTAAAAGCTTCATTTGCATCTTCAACCCATTCGAGGAAAATCCTATCCTCAAATCCACCATTTTTTACTCTCTTTAAGTTTGCAGCTTTTTCAATATCACTTGTTTTAATTTTCAGAGACTTTATAAGATTTACATAAACCTCTAAAACATCTGCCAACTCTTCTGTAATTTCTTCGAGATCGTATTTCAACTCTTCATTAGAAACTGGCTCTTGATTACATTTATGATTCAGCCAATGTACCTTTTCTGCTACCTCGTTTGCTTCTTCTACAAGCTTATTAGCAAGTTCGTTCTCAAACTCTACATTATCTAGTTTGTGAGCCTTAAAAGAAAGTCCTTTACCAATTATAATGTTTGATATTCTATCTCTTACAAGTTTATTGTGAACTATTTTCTTTACTCTGTTACTCATAATGCGTTTCCTCCTATTGTAAGTCCAATCGATAGACCTACTCCAAAAACTAGTAGGAAAAATATAACTTGAATCCAAAAGGACCTTCCAATTTTTCCTTCAAAAATTGGCCCAAAAAAAGTCTTCTTTTACCAATTCCATTTTTGGAGGCTCCGGAACAGGAATATCCTTTGCAGTTAGTTTTTTACTCTTCTGTTCTTGCATAAAGGTCCTCTATTTTTTCATCAATGTTATGAAATTCCCAAATTACATAGTCTAGAACACCCATAAAAGTTCTTATAGTGGCTTTATCGGTAAGCCCTTTCATTTCTTTTGTAATGGAGTCAATCATTTTATTTTTTGTATTCTGTCTTTCCGTTTCAACTGTTGCATAATTTTTGACTAATTCTTTTTGCAATTCAGTAATTGGAGTTTCTGGTAGATATTCCTTAACCTTATAATATCTCCAAATATTCATTGAGTCCCACTGAAGATGTTTTCCAATTTTTGTTGAAAGAGTTTTACAAAAACCTTTGTTGTAACAGAAAGTTAACATTGGAATATTTTTAAGATCCTCATCTGTAACGAGGGTATTTTCACACAACTTCTTAAATTGTTCTACTTGTTCATAAGTGGGATCATTAAACTTTAAACGAATTTTTCCTTCATCAAACTTTGAAAAATCTATTGGAAGACCTTTTGGGAGATCAACCCATTTACCTTCGTCCTCCTCATATTCAATGATTGCACCATTGTCGTAGCAATTCTTCAAAAATCTACGACTTTTGTTTAAAAAGTTCGAAGGTTCCTTTTTCTTCTTAAACATCTTCCACATCTCGTCCTTACTTGACATTTGTACTTCCTTTAATTGGTATTATTTCATTATTGAAAATAACATTTTCATCCTCAAAGTAAACTTTTAAATTGAATTTTTTAGCTGTAACGTACTCTACGGTTGCTCCTGGACTTTGCTCCCAACCATTTAATAAATAGATAGCTTCGCACTGAGAAACCAAATCCATATCTCTTTTAATGTAGAAAAGCCAAGCTTTTGAAGTCCATTTATCTTTTTCTCCAGTTTCTTTATAGAGATCGTCGTCATAATCCTTTAAGGCTGGATTGACTACTTCCCAATTTAAACTTTTTAAGTAATCTTCTGCTTTTCTGAAACGTTCCTGATAGTTATCTTTATCTGCAGTAATAGGACCTGCAATGTAAATTGTTCGCTTTTTCATAGTAAAATTATAGGTTGGTACTTAAAAGGTTTTCCAAAAAGTATTTGTTTCACTAATTAAGTTATATAAGGAGGGATCTATGACTAGACGTCAGATCTGTGAAGCTATTATGAAAAAAAGAATGTTTAATGAATTACATCTAAACGAAAGTGAAGCTGAACAGGCTTCAATCGAAGACATTGTTATGTCATATTCAACTTGGAGTGGCACTGATATGAAATATTCTGTAGAATGTTGTGCCGAAGATTTGAAAAAAGCAGGATACAGTTCAGAACAAGTAAAAGAATATTTTGACTCTGATGGTTACTGTACTGAAAATAATCCTGAAGGTTGTTGGGATCCAGAATTTGCAAACAGAGTTACAGGCTGTTTACAGTCTCTAGAAGATCTTGGTATCGAAGATGATTACTATGAGACATCTTCAACATTGGACGATAACGACTGGGATGAAACAGATGATCCTCTTTACGGATACGGTGAAGATGACTTCTTAGAGTCTAAGAAAGCTTCCTCAAAAAGAATTTCTGAATCTGAAGATGATGAGGAAGATGAAGATGATTGGGATGAAGATGAAAAAGATTTTACAACAGAAGATGCTGTACAAGAAGCTTTTCCTATGGCAAGTCCTCATACAATAGAGGTTATTACAAAGTGGTATGAAAACGAAGGTGCTATAGAAGATTTTGATTCGTTACAAGAGTTTTCTGGACACATTTCATCAGACTTTTTAGATATGTTCTGGGCTGGTGACTACGATGATGATGAATTTGTAGAAGTAGCAAAGGATATGATTAATGCTGGTTACTACGAAGCAGATGACTTCCCTTATGATGAGGAAGATGAAGACTAAAACTTTATAGAAGAAGGCACTCAATTGAGTGCCTTTCTTTTTACTTTTAAAGTACTGTTTTTGTTTGATCGCACTCCAAATTTTCAAATTTTATGTTGTCTAAAGTACCCATAGAGTGTTCCAAAGCAAGAATTGTCCAAACATTCGAAGTAGTGTAGTTCAGAGGATTTATAATCGCTTCTCTTTCTGGTGAAAAGATTTGCGGAATTTTTAAAAGATTTTCAATATCCCAATCCTTTGCATGCTCCGGAATTTTATTTTTTAGACTGGTTTCAAGCCAATGAAATTGTACAGGTCTTCGATGATAACTGTTTGCAAAAAGTCTTCTATAATCTAGTATCAAAGTTTCAATATCCTCAACACAATCTTTCAGAAAAACATCTATACATTCATCTAAGATTTTTGGCGATACCGCAAAAAGAGATCTTGATAAGTACCAGACAGCACTCTTAAAGCTCAGTGCAGCTTTAGGAGAATTTTTTAGAAAATGTTTTAAAATTAGATTTCTTGTCTCCAAGTAACCATTGGTAGTTTTTTTGAAAATATCCACATTATCAATTCGCTGTCTTGAAACATAACTATTGGCGTAACTGTATCTATAAACAATTCTCTTTGTAAAACGTATTTTTCTACTATAGAATAGAGCACCTACGACTAGAAGATTATCCTCCATAGCACATGCTTTAATTTTTCTAGGTATAATAGCCTCGATTTTTCTCAGAATTTTAGTACGTATCCATTTGTTCCATAAAACCGCTCCAACAGCTCTAATTACTGGCTCTTGAGTAAAGTTACCTGTAATTGTAAATTCTCTATCTACTTTTGGAGAGGATTGTCTCCTAACCTTTTCAAGATTAAATACAATTGTATCATAATCCTTTTCCATAAGCCCTGCATCACTTTCGTGAACAGGCAGAACTTCATCATCAGCATCTACAAACCAGATATAGTCTCCGGATGCTAATTTTACTCCTTTCTTTCTTGCTTGAACCTGGTATGCATTATATCCAAAAGCAAAATATTTGTAATCTCCTTCAGGTCTAAAAGGCTCAGTACAGTTGCTTATTAGGATAAGCTCATAGGGAATTTTTACTCTATTTTGAATTTGTTTAAATAATTTAGGAATTAAATGTTTGTCTTTATCGCAGACAAGAACAACGATTGATAATTTTTTACTGTGCATGTGTTTGGATTATAGTATAGAGATCAGGCCGTACCCGAGTCGAACAGATACCAACGGACTTGGAAACCGTGATGCTACCGTTACACCAACGACCTGTGAACGGATATTCGGCTAAAGACCGAATATCTTCCCAGCTTATACGAGCCGAAAAGCTTGTAATGGTTGGGAAACTTCCTGCTTCGCAGAACTTCGTGGTTCTCCACAGGCATTTATACTTTCGGCTCGTTCCCTGCCTACTAATGAGGAGTGTTTTTACCCTCTACATTTTGAGCTGAAGGTTCTTATGTTACTTCTAGAGCAGCTACTTATTTCTCTACAATATAATTAGTACATTTTTCAAAATGTACCTTATTTTGAGCAGATTCATATGTTTGGCTAAAGACCAAACATTTTTCTCTGCTCGTTTTTATATAAAGTTGCGGATTGTATAAATGCATTCACGACTGACAATCGCGAAGGCCTAGTTCATGTAGGAAATAGGAACAATCTATGCAACATTTTTCAAAAAGATCCCTACACTTCTGATTTCTCAGCGCTTCGTTCTTCTTTCAGTACCACCTTTAAGGTTATTCATACTTGTTTTCTACAGTTCAATAAAATTGCTTGTAGACTACTCAAACCCTCATCCAGGTATAGCTAGCAATTTACCCTTTTTTAAAGCTCCGCGAGGAACTTTATTGCTGAATCATACTTTATATGATTAATTGTACACCTTAACCAAACAAGAGCTTTAGATACTTCACTCTCTTTTCTGAAACAACTCATCCTACTATGTAGCTACGGTCACTCACTCTAACGTTCTTTACTCGAAGCAAAGCTTAAAGCACCTAATAGTTTTTGAGGCTAAAAGGTACTAAGGAATATCAACTATTCCTTCAATACCAAGTTTCGTTAATGTTTCTGCGAAGGAAGCTTCAAGAAACTTGGAAACAAATACCTTAGTGGACCTAGAGGGATCTGCCCCCTCGTCTTGCTTATCCTTTTGACTGTATACTTCTATACAAGCTTAAGCCATTTTTCGATTCGGGACCGGCAACCGGATTCTGCCCTAGTAGTTGTCGTTGCTGTTACAAGCTCTCGCTCCGCCTCTCACAGCTCCCAAGAAGGTAGTTGCCACACTTAAAACCATACCACCTACATCTGCGGAATTAAGCGCTAGAGCCCTCGAAGTCTCTAGATGCTAGGTTGCTTACGCAGCCATTGCATATTCGTTCTGTGCGTCGATTACTTACGTTGCTTTTAGGGTACAATAACCACTGTGCTTGATATACAGGTTACTCGAATACCAATCGATTCTAAAGTTAGGCCCAAACATCTATTTTAATATAGTTAACAAATCTTCAAGCTCTTCAGAATTTAAATTTTGTTTGTTTTCTTTCAAGTCTTTAGAATGCTCGGAAGATAATAAAAGTTTCAGGTCTTTCAAAAGATCTTTTAAACTTTCAAAATTTTTCTTATCGTGCTCCCATTCTTTTTTGGAAAGATTGAGCATTTAGTCTCCTTACATTTACAGAAAAACATCAGGAATTTCTTCCTTGTACTTCGGAATACTTTTCCTTATGATGGTTAAAAGTATTAAAAGCAACTAATCGTCACCATCAATTATCTGAAGCCAAGTTGCTAAATCATACTTCAGAAACGTTTAACTAGTCAGGATGAGAGGAATTGAACCTCCGACCTCATCGTCCCAAGCGACGCGCTCTAACCTGCTGAGCTACATCCTGATAAAAAGCGAAGTGTATAAATTCCTTGCTCTACCAATTGAGCTACCTGCCAAAGTTTTTTACTTTTGAAATAGTTGGCAGGGTAGGACTCGAACCTACAACCCAGGGCTCCATGTGTAGCTAAATAGGAACACTCTATGCTTTTTAATAGTCGGCCGAGAGAGCTTCGAACTCTCACTTCTTTCGAAATAGGATTTTGAGTCCTACATGTCTACCTGTTCCACCATCGACCGATAGAAGTAAGTTTTTTGATTTAAGGCACTTACAACCTTGTAGTCCACAAGACGAGATTCGAACTCGTACGCCATTTAACTGACACGGGATTTTAAGTCCCGGGCGTCTTCCCAGTTCCGCCACTTGTGGTTAAAAGCGAGGTGTATAAACATACCCAATTGTTAAAAAAATAGGAACACCTTTTGCTTTTAATAATTTCCTCGACAGGATTCGAACCTGATCCAACTGGACTAAAACCAGTTAACCTACCTATTAGGTTGCAGGAAAAAACAAAACTTTTTTAAATTAAAGCTTCTAACATTCCAATTTGATCTTCTAGTTGAGTCTTAAAATCAACAAGTAAATCAAATTGTCTTTTATTTGCTACAACATTGTTGTAGTGGCTTTTAATGATTTGAAAATAACCTAAAACTTGATTGTAAGCTTTTCTAGCTTGCTTCAAATTGAAATCTATGTTACTGTCTTCCAAAACTTTATCAAAAAGTTTGTTGTTAAGCCTTATAGATTTCTCTAGGCTACCTAAATCGATTAAGTCCTCTTTTAATATTCCTGAATTTTCCAAGCAGAAAATTGTAGAAAAATTCTGAAGAATGTGTACAAGATTTAAAGTATACTGTTTATCAATCTTGTTCGTGTTTTACTCCTTGGTGGAAAACCCTTTTACGTTTTTACTCGTAAAAGGGTCATAAACTCTCCATTAACACTTGACTCAAATAGTCAATAGGAAATGACCCTCGTTTTCGGGTAATAACCATAAACAAGATTGAAGTTGTCCTAATACTAAAACATTACTCATTTTCATTTCCTCTTTGCTTAATATAGTTAGTATGTTTTACTTAAATTCGGACTTTTCTAGACTAAAGGTTAATTTACTTGCTTTCTTTTCAATTTTCTAACAAGTTTTAATACACCTTCAGCAATCAAAACTAACAATTTCATAAAATAAATACCAACATCTATTAGTATGTTACCTACAAAACCAAAAACAGAAATTAAAAGACCAAAAATAGAATTTAAAATCATGTATTGTTTTCACCTTTCGAGAATAGCCATCTCTCCCAAACTACGAGTATTTTTTTAAGAGGTACAAATACATTTACTCGTAATCTTTGAGAGATGCTCAGTCATTAAAAGCTTGGAAAACAAAAACCTTACTTCGAATGCTCAACACTAAAGTCAAGCCCTGACTGAGTGGAAGCCTTCAGATAACGGTCAAACAGCTTCTCATCTCTCTTCTCACAAACTACAAAAAAGTTTGGACCGTTTTAGATTTTTCAATCTATTCCATTTAGGACCCTACAAGAATTATAAGGCTTCCAAATCTGGCATACTTAGCTCTTATGGTAATAGATTTATTGGACTTTGAGAGACTCGAACTCTCGTTCCCGACCTTTCCACTATCGGCTTTAAGTCGGAGCCTTCCAACTGACCGAAAAGCCCGTAAAAGTTCCAACTATTGCACTTTTCAGAAGGCACTGAACTCGAGTTATCGTTTAGATCGGATCTTAGATCCAACTTACCTCTCTAACATGCTCCTTCACTACCGACGTGCTTGTTTCCTGCAAGCCTTGCAGGACATTCAGCGTGTGCTTCGTTTAAGTTGTAGCTGAATCTGATTCAGCAGCATCTCGCTTTGTTACAACCTTTATGATTCTTAGTATAGTTGAAAAACTACATTAAGTTTCATTTAAATTTTGTTTACTGTTTCAAACAACTTATCTTACGTTTTACAGTATAGTTGCTGACAAGCAGTTTTTTTCAGGAAAAACTAAACAGTTTTATTACATGTTTTTTAGAGGGTTTGATTAAAATGAGAAAAACTTTATTAGAAGGAAGAACAATAAAGACTGCTCAGGATGCTATAAACTTGTTAGACTCTGGCAAGCTAGCAGGTCGATTAGGTGGAAAGAAGTTTGTACCAAATTGGCTTACAGAACAACCTGATATGTTCAAAAGTCTTGTAGATCTTACATTAATTAATATTGATGACGATCCCAATGTTGCAGGAGATGAAGTTATTCAGTTTATGATTTTGGCATCATCGACTGGTCCTGAACGTTGGCAAAGTGTAACTATACAAGGTAATGCTTTGCGTACGCTACGCCGTTATACATTTGCGGCCTGTGAGAATTTGGAACACATTGTAATTCCGGAATCCGTTCGTAAAATCTACAAAGGCTGTTTCAGTTCATGTCATAGTTTGCAACAAATAGATTTACCATCAAGACTTATATTTTTAGATGAATATGTATTCAGCAGTTGTCGTTCACTTAAAACTATAACTTTACCAAAAGGTATAGCATACATTCCAAGTTTCTGTTTCAGTGAGTGTACTGCTCTAGAAACTGTAAAAGTATCTACAAAGTTAGCTATCGTAAATCACAGAGCTTTTGGAGGTTGTAGAAATCTTACAGAGTTGACACCTTATGGTGATTTGGACGATTTTGACCTTTACAGCGATGTTTATTTTATGCCATTCTCTTTTGACGGATCTCCGTTTGAGGAAGTACTTATAGCTGCAGATGCTATGGACAATGATGATTAAAACCTAAAAAAGGAAAGAGTTGAAAAACTCTTTCCTTTTATCCAATGTTTACCATTTCCAATAATCTAACCTTTTAGCAGGTTCTCTTAAAGAGTGCTTATATCTGTAGTATTTGTTTTCGACTTTTGCTACAGGTATGTATCTTGTTTTACCGTTAATAAAAAGCTCTGCAAAATAATCTTCTTTTACTATAGGTTTAGAATCTTTGAAAGCTTGATTAAATGTTTCTTCTTCCAATGTGACTGGATATATTTGATTTTCAATACTAAAGTTTTTTACAAGATCAAATTTTCTAGCTTCTTCCGGTTCCCTAATTTGCTGTCGACTAGGTATTTCTACGACGTGCCAACTGTAGTTTGTTGTAGCTTCTAATTCGTGTAGATAGAACCACATTGCTTTGTGATTTATATCATCCCATCTACTTGCATCTCCAAATTCAGCAACAATTGTATAGTGTCCGCAAAGATCGAGAAAAGCTTTTCCATTTTCATTTACAATTATATACTTTTTCATAACTTTTTAATCCTTAAAAATAACTAAATAATCCTTTAGATTATCAATTTCCTCTTTTGCTAAAGAATCCAATTTTAACAAACTTGCGATATCGTCATCAACAATTAAAGCATCATTTTTATGACTTTCAATTGTTTCTTTTATACTAGCAATCTTAGTTCTGACGCTCTCAAGCTGCTGTAGCATAAACTTTACTTGAGCAATCGCATCTTCATTTTTCTGCTTCTCAACAAAATCAATAAAAACTTGATACATTTTTGGAATAGTAGCAAATATCTTTTTTAGAAGTTCAACGGAATCTGGATTTATAACAGCTTCTTTTAGAGAACTATTATAAACAGCTTCGTGTTTCCGAATTTCAGAAAGAGCAATCTTGTAAAGTTGTAGAACATTTTGATTATATTCATTTCTCAAATTCATTTTAGACCTCTACCAAAAATATAGGAGATTACCAATTATCCTTTTCAAATTACTTCCAATAACAGTATAGGCATTTGTGAGGACATTGAGACTTTCTTGTTAAAAGTTCTTTCTTAAAGCCAAGACATTTACAAGCAAGTCTTTGATTGGCTTCGACGGTTGTTGAAGTCATATCCAAACCAAAAATATCCAAATCCTTTTTAGAAACACATCCAGTGCAATTAAGTCCTGGTTCTCCGCAGACTTCAAAAGGAAGACCGCTAGAAGGTGCTTCAAATACTGACATCCAGGTTCGACGCAGTTCTAAAGGTAAATGAATTCCATTGTATTCACAATTTGCATAGTCCTTATCTATATCAATACCTTCAAGTTTAAACCTTTCTTTTACATGTGGATAGTAATCTAAAAAAGAAATTCTACATCTTAGTTGAAACTCTCCAGCAATACTAAGAAGTCTATTTACGTTATACAGATATTTTACACCATCAAATTTATCGTTTTGTATTTCAAATAAAGAAGGACAAATTGGATCTATTCTTAATACAACTTTTCTCTGTATTGATGCTGGCTTCTCTATTAACCATTTCCAAATTGTTTCTGGTGCAGGAACATTTGGTTCGAAAATAGTTCCTCCTAAACCTGTACAGGTAACATGAACGATTACATTTTTAAAGAAAATATCAGGATGTTTTTCTTGTAACAGAGGAGCATTCTTAGTGATGAGAATTGCTGGTTGATCCTTTTTATAAACCCAATCTACCCAGCTTTCATCTAAAGCTGCATCTCCTCTTTCTGTAATTCCAATTTGTATCATGTAGATAGGCCTCCTTCTATCTCTTGAAGTATTTCAAGATCGGTAGAAAGCCAATCTACAGAGTAGAGAGAATTTCTATCCAACCATTTCACATTGTCATGAGCAGTTAAGTTGAGATCTTTTAAACTTTTACTTTTACAGATGTAGTATTGTATTCTCAGGTTGTTGAAAACCTTTTCTGTAACAAACTTTTCTACTGACACTTCCAAGTTCAATTCTTCTTTGAATTCTCTTTGAAGAGCTTCTTGCCAAGTTTCTCCAGTCTCTAGTTTACCGCCTGGAAATTCCCATTTACCATTTAAGTCACCGTAATTTCTTTTAGCAGTTAGAATTTTTCCAGAATCGTTTACTAGAATTCCAGCAACAACATTTATCATTATGCTTCACTATCAGTTTTAAAATAAAGTATAACAAGATCGTCAACTCTTACCTGTTTGTACAAAATGTAGTTTCTTTCCCACATCGATGAGACTGCAAACTTAATATCATCGATTGTTGGATTTTCTAGGATCTCTGTTTCCATATTCTATTCTCCTACTTTAAAGATTTCAACTTCGTTAGTTTTTGTATCTATTATAGAGTAATACTCTTGTTCTGGTGAGTCTAAAAATACATATTTATTTTTTAGATTGTCTACACCATCTTGGTACTGATGTTTATAGTACTGTTTTTTGTCCCAGTAATCTTGACCAGTTACTATTCTTGAATCTAAGTTCCAATAATCCATATCAAAACCTTCAGCAAGAGCAGTATGTCCTACACATTGATTGTAGTCCTTTATTCCATATCGAATTAAAGAAGGTGGCCTAATCCAAGTACAACCTTCACTGTCATCATCTCCATAAGGATCGTAGCCATTAAAATTGAAACAGCTTACTTGTTTTGCTTTGAAACAGTCGTTGATATCTGAAAGTTTGCAAAACTCTAAACGATCTTTCTCAAATACTGCTTTACCTAAAGGATTATCGAACCAAGTTTGAGAAATACCTGCATGAGAAAAAATCCAGTTGTCGATTACCTCAATCATCTGAAAATGTTCGTAGTTTGCAAGAAGATACTCTTGAATCTCAGCTGCACTAAAGTGCTGTCTTCCAGATATTCGAGTACTTGCTCCTAAAGAACTTAAATAATGTTGATCGTGATTTCCAAGTAATAGTGTATAAAAATCTGGTCTTTCTTTTTTAAGAAACAAGATCTTATCTAGGCATTTCTTCTGCGTAATCCAGTTACTGTTTTCATTGTGGCTGTCACAGTAATCACCTAAAAAGATAATTTTATCTACTTTTAAGCTGAGATTTCTTAACTTTTCCTCAAAATTAAAATTTCCATGTACATCTGGTATAATTCCAACTTTCATATTTGCAGTATAGGACAAGTTGTTGTGATTTTTCAAAACCAATTTGATTTTTTTGATAGATAAGAGATTTAAAGAAGAGTATTTAGAATTATTACTTTAACATGTTATTTCCATTGCTGGCATAGCGCAGTTACAGAATAGCTTTGCGTTGTTTGCACAGTTTTGACAACATTTAGGAAGATGTGGCTTATAATCATTTATAAACCCAAGTTGTTTATCGGTCTGATTGTTCTCTTTAAGCCATTCATAGACAGCTTGTGTAAAAACTTCTTCACTTGCACCACTGTGCTCAACCATTACTTGTTCTAATGTTTTCATAGTCTTATTAGATCTCCTGTCAACATTTCAATAATGAAGCAGTAACACTTTGTAGATGCTATTGCTCTTGTCGGAAGCTCTTTAGTATTATCTTACTGTTTAGCTTCTTTAAGTTTTCTACTAAGTCTTCCACCGCTGTAAGAAGAATAAAAAGCTATTCTGTTTTCCCAATCAGGTAATTCATCTTTAATATCCTGGATATTTTCTTTAGAAATAGTCCAAACATCGTAATCTATTTCTCCACCGTAACGCTCAACTACTTTTACAGCTTCAGGATCATCCCAAGAATCGAGAATTTTTATGAAGACAAAAGGTTGTTCTAATACCTCTTTAACAGGACCCCACATATTTGAATTCCAATTCTTATCAATTTTTGGAAGTAATGCTCTTACTTCTCTTACAAGAGAATCAAACTGCATAGGATTTTCTGTAGGATAGTGTTCATCAATTCTTCCAGCAATGTATTCAACAGCATCAACATCAGGATCGTTTACACCGTCTTTAACATCCTGATTGTATTTCTCAAAGTAGAATTCAACATCAGCTTCAAAGCCTTCGTAGTAATCGAAAGTTTTGCTTCCTGGGAAGTTTATCGGAGCTATCTCTTTAAGATTTTTGTTTACAGATTCAACTAACCAAGCTTGTCCGTAATCCCTTCTCAACCATGTTACGATATCTCTTGGTTTTAAATAACCCATATAAACAGAACCATCGGAACATTTCCATTTACCATTAATTTTTCTCACTTTTAATGGTCTTTCCAAATTAACATCTACTTCAAACTCTGTTATAATTTCTTCTTCATCATCCTCATCGTCAAAAGTACCAGCAAAGTCGTCCCAAATCTCATCCCATCTTGAACGAGGTAAAAGATCTTTACCATGAATACCTTTTTTAACCCAGTTTCTGAAGTCCTCTATATAGTAGGTATCAGAGTTTATTGAATCACAATACACATCTAATGAAATGTCATTCATCTTTCTAAATACTCCTTTTGTTAAAGGGTCTAAAGACCCTTTAATATTATTTAGTATCTGAAGTATTATCAGTCGCCATTAAAGCTTTTTCATTGTCTCTTACTCGATTTCTTTCTGCAATATCAGATTTAGCTTTTTCTACAATAACTTTATTTTCATCAATACCAAACTCTTCTTTCAGAGCTTTCATTGCTTCAAGTTGTTCATCAGTAAATGCTTTATCACAGATGATAGCTACACTTTTCAAATAGAAAACAGAATACTCTGAATAGCTGCTATAACCTGAAGGCGCATTTGTCTTAATTCTAAATCCTCTTAAGTAAATGCCGTCTGCATCAGCACCTAACACCGGAGCTGCACTTACATCTCTTTTTGATACATCTTCTTGATACAGTGGATTGTCATAAACTAATGTAAACTCTTCCATCGAACGAATTGCATTAAAATCTTGTGGCATTTTGATTTCGTGAATTACACCATTTGGACTTGTACTGTATAATAGAATGATTTCATCGTAAGGACGATTAGTTGTAGCAGTGATTTTAATTTGTTTGATTGCACCTGCATTGTAGATTACGCCAGTACCAGTACCTGACTCATTTAAGAATGATGGATAAGCTGTCAAAATAGTATAATGTGTTGACACATTTTCAGGAACACCTGTTGCCATAAATCTTATACCCTTTTCGTTAGGTTGTAAGATCTTAAGTTCATCTTTTGTAAAGTAACCTGACTCAGAAACAATTTCAAAGTTGCTTACATAGTCATATCCATCTAAGTCTGCTTTTGCAGTTGCATCGAATAATATCTGTTCTTGTGCAAACAAGCTACAAGAAATTAAAATTAAAAATAATGTGATTAATTTTTTCAAGTTCATAAATCTCCAATTAAAAATTGGAAGGAGAAGCTCTCCTTCCATTAAAAAACTATTTCAATAAAGATAATACGTTTTGCGAGTTTGTATTTGCTTGGCTAAGCAAACTAATAGAAGCTTGTTGTAGGATTTGATTTCTAACGTGCTCAGTAATTGTTTTAGCCATATCAGCATCTCTGATACGAGATTCAGAAGCAGCAATGTTTTCACTTGCAATGTCAATTCCTTTTTGAGCCATTTCCATACGATTCATAGATGCACCGATATCAGCTCTATTCTTAGCAACTACCTTTAATGCTTCATCAACTGTTGCTAAAGCCATATTAGCAGACTCAGGATCAGCTAAAGAAATTGACTGTTCAGTACCATCTTGACCTGGACCTTTAAGACCTAAAGCTGTAGCCGACATATCTGCCAACTTAACAGTGAAGTTTTGGTCAACGTTTGCACCTACTTGAAGCTTGATGCCGTCTTCTGCAAAACGACCACTTAACAAAGTCATTCCATTGAATTCAGCAGTTTGTGAAATGCGGTCAACTTCTGACACAAGCTGCTCAACTTCTGTTTGCAACATTGCTCTGTCTTCATCACTATAAATGCCGTTTGCAGACTGAACTGCAAGTTCTCTAATGCGTTGAAGAATGTCTGTTGTAGATTGCATATAACCTTCAGCAGTTTGAAGCATTGAAACGCCGTTCATAACATTTCTTGAAGCTTGATTAAGTCCTCGGATTTGAGAACGCATCTTTTCGCTTACAGCTAATCCTGAAGCGTCATCGGCAGCAGAGTTGATTCTCATACCGCTTGACAACTCTTTTGATGTTTTCAACACATTTGCAGTGTTGATGCCTTCCATGCGACTTGCAAAAGCCGCACTTTGATTAAAGTTGATTACCATAATGTTCGCCCCTCCTTTAGGCTTGTAATGGCATCCTTGCCATATATGTATATATAGTTCTTACAAAGAACATCCGATTTACAGTATGAAAGGAGAACAACTTAGACTATTCTCCTTTCTACAGTTCAAACTATTCTGCTGATTCTTTAGCTTCTTCTTGTACTTCTTCTTGTTGCTGTTTTTTCATAATTGCTTCATACTCTTCTTTAGAGATGAATACAGGAGCAATTTTGATGTCACCAGGATTACCATCTGAATCTTTTGGATAGTTTGCAACAACGTTTTCTCTCCAAAGTTTTGAAAGACAAGCCAAACAGATTACATCTGTATAAGATACAGGTTCAACTTCACCTGTTTTCTCATTCTTCATATAAACTGTATGTTTCAAGATCTTACTAGCTCTTGTGATATCTCCGTGAATTGGACAGAAAGATCTAAGTCCTGCAAGAACCTGTCCTTCAGGAGGAGTAAGAATTGCTTTTGCATCTTCTAAACTTTTTTTGTTTCTCTCGAGATCATCTTCTGAAATACTAAGAAGAGGAATCTGAACTTCTTCTGATTTTGCCATTTCTTCTGACATGTATATTTCTCCTTTTTTATTTTTTGTTAAATAGAATATAGTTGACTTTTAACAGGTTCAATTGCCACAGGTAGTTTGAAGTCTTCACTATCTTTGTTTGCATTTAATTTTTCAGCCCATTTTAAGTCTACATTTGGTCTAATTAGAATCATTTCAACGAATGAATTTGTTCCTTTTTGACCATACTCAATCTCAGCTACAATATAGTTACCGTTGTAAATAGAATAAGCATAAGGTGTTATCAATGTTACAACATCTCCGGCTACATACAATCTTTGAAGCTTTGCACATTCAGCTAAAGTTACCTTAACTGTAATCAGATTCTCAAAAGCATTAAAATAGTTTTTTGCTTCGTAACATAAGTTGCTTACTGGTCTATTAACTACAGAAACAGATTGACTAGCATTTGTTGTTTCTAAAAAGATTTTGTTGATTGGATAGTATGTTTTTTCATTGGTTGCTGGTTTTAAAATATAACCAACTGTACTAATCAAACCATTGTTATAACTTGTATAGTAAGCTGCTGTTTTAACGTTGTATATTGTATGATCGTTACCAAGATCGAAATCAAAATCTGTAGCTGGCAATTCAATATAATTTTTGTCATCTACATAGTTTGAAATTAAATTCTTTTTATGCTCTATAGAAAGATTGTCATCAACAGCACCTGTACTTACAACAAGGTTTGATTTTATGTTAGCTCCGAAAATCTTATTGATAGATGTAAAGTTTACCTTTTTATCCAAACCAATGAAAAATAATGGCTGTCCTCCAGAAATTGTATAAACCTTTTGTATGTTTTCGAAAAGAATAGCTACATCGTTTTCTCCCAGAGATCTATAAATCGTAGCTGCATTATCCGTTGCTTGTATATTTCTTGTGTACTTCGAGAGTACTGCATTGTTTGTAACAAGATCGTTTATAATCTGATTACCATAGGAAGCTGTATAAGCTTTTCTGGTATCTGATTTTTGAAAAGCTACAAAATCATTATCACATGTAATTATTAACCGATAACCTGTACCAGCTTTTTTCATTTGAACTCTTTCAACAAAAAGTCCTGCAAGATCTACAGGTTCTGTTTTATCAACATCATCTGTATCCTCCTCTGAAGATTCTGAGGACTCATCAGTAATTTGATACTGAATTGGAAAACTTGTACCTAAATACAGATTAATTGCATCTGGAGTTTCGTAAGGTACGTTCAAAGTTAATTGCAATTTTGGAGTTGCATCAAAAATAGATGAGTACAAGTGATACTCGGCTAATGCTATAGCATCAGATTTTTCAATTAAATCATCTACAAAAGGTATTTTTATTCTAAACATCTCATTTTATTTAGTTTAACCTTCAGGACTTTAACTAATTTTGTTTATGGCTAGAGAAGAACAATACCAAGGTTATTATCACGAAATATATACAAATCATTCATATGTAGATACAAGATTGTCTATACAGACAGCTGTTGCAGATTTTCTTGCACAGACATTTTTTGGAAGAGATTTTAGTAGAGTAATATATACGAACCCTGAATATTCTTTTAGAAAGCGATTGGAAAGAAGAGCTAACGGTTTCAAGGAAGATGATCTAGACTTAACAAATGAAGGATTATTTCTATCAAATTTACAGTTACCTTTCTGTAGTTATCATCTTTCAGGAGCACCAGAAATTGTTAAGACTGCAGCTGCATCAGAATGGAATGGATACTATGATGAGTCAGTAGAGCAAAGAATGCACTTTATAAATACTGTACAAAAGTGTACAGTGCAATTTTTCTTCGATAGAAGTGACGATGCTACAGTAGCTTTTAGAATTGCTCAAAGAGAAGCCTTAGCAGAATATCCTATCAGATATGTGCAGGAGATTTTCTGGAGAAATCAAACTATGCCATATCCTGTTTGGATTACTGTAAAAAAGGTTACAGCTGGTAACGATTCTTTTAATGAAACAGAATGGCTTGAAAAAGCTCATATGTTTGCAATGACTTTGGATCTGGAAATCGAAATTGCAGATATTCATGTTCACAGAGGGCTTAATGCTGTTCAGTTACCTTTCAAATGGCATTCTACAGGAAATATTGATACTTGGCATGAAGATGATATTGATTATTATGCACAAAAATGTGTATTAATGTGGGCAAATAGAGCCTTGGATTTTGATATTAGTTGTCCAACAATTCCTACAAAAGAAGCAAAAGAAATTGCAGAAGTTGTTTTAAAGAATTCGCAACTTACTCCTGCTGATGAAAACACAATTCTCCAAATCCAGTCTGTTCTACCTAACAAAGCAACAGCTGAAATGGTTGAAGGTTACTTTAAAGAGTCTACAAAAATCCTTTTTAATAGACTTCTTTACAATGCTGCCAAAACAACTATAGATGATCGTGGAGAAGTTACAGCCTGGATCGATACAATTGTAAAACCTTCTACTTATAGTTTCTGGGACTATACAGAAATCTATGTTCCAAGTAGAGAAAAAGGTTCTATTAAAATGACAGACTGTCATCAAAAGTACGTACAAATAGATGGATTGCATCCAAATAGTACATATACAATCTATTTCATTGCACACGATATTGAAGGAAACTTTAATACAATTCCGCTTACATTTACTACTCCAGTTTGGCAAAAAGAAACTTTACCTGCAGTAGAGAATCCTTCAAATCCTTCAGAACTTAATACAACAATTGTTGCTAAAGAGCCTGAAAAACCAACTATTGTTAGAGGTAGAGGTTTGATTGGTTTGGAACTCTAAAAATCAAAAAGACAATAAAAAAGAGGACCAAAAGGTCCTCTTTCCTATTTGCTTTGTAAAGCTTATGCTTGTTTGTGGTTGTGTGTAACACCGTTTGCAGATGTGTAGAAAGGATAACTAACATCACCAAATGTAAACTCTGTTGTATATTCCATGCATTTTCCAGCACCTGTGTTCTTGAATTTTGGTGTTGTAACATTGTAACATTGAACATCTTCAAATGTCCAAACAAGATTTGTAGTGTTTTCAAGTGCACTAGAAACCATATTATCTTCTGCAGATTCTTTTGTTGGTGTCGACCATGACATTGAATTATATTCTGCTCCAGGTGCAATAACTTTAATTGTACCTAAAGCTGATTCTGTGTTTGCAACACCAGAAGTATTAACATCAGCAACAACTTTTTTCCATGCTGTGAACTTCTGATAAAGTGCATAGTTAGCATCCAAACGATATGTAATTTTGAATGTTCTTTCTAATTCAACACCTGCAGCTATTTTCTTAACTTTTACACCCAACCAACTTACATCGTAAGTTTTTGTTTTTGGCTCTGGTACATCGAAACCAGTAGCACGATATGATGCAGCTGCTTCTGCTCCCGATCCACCGTTACCCCAAGGCCAAGTGACGTAAATATCGAAAATGTTTTCCATTGCATCGCCAGTAGCATTTACAAGAACGCTGGCAGGTGTCCAACCTACTGGTAATTCCATAGTATCAGCCATATTTCAATTCTCCTTATAGATATCAGTCTAAACATAATTAGTTACAATTGCTTTTCGAAAAATCCATGTTTAGTACTAACTAAAGTTAGTAGGAACATTTAATGAAGAATTCAACAAAACTTTTTAATGAAGATAACAGACTTTACAAATTCTATATTAACAGTACTGTGAACGATAAAGAATGTATAGACTTTGTAAAAAGTCTTTTTAAATTAGAGCTTATAGATTTAGATAGATCTGAAAATCAAGATCTACTACAGCTTTACGAGATTTTAGGTTTCGATAAGTTCTTTGAACTTATAGCTTTTTTCGGATCGAAAACACTAAAACTTCCAAAACTTGATAAGATTAAAAAACTTTTAATTACAGCAATAGCTTATTATCAGATAGAGATCTTGAATCTTTCACCGAAAGATGCTGGAAAGATTCTAAGCGAAAAATTGGGATTGTTAAATCTAAAGCAAAAGAATATAAAAGGTTTAACAAGCAGATTGCAGCAAGATATTGACTACATCACAAATACAACTTTAAGAAAGATGCTGGCGGAAGAAGCTAGTAAAGGAGATGAATAATGAGTGAACTTATTCAAGATGAATCTCAGATGAATTTAGCAGTTCAAGCTCTTAAAGCTGTTGAAAAATCGGAAGATAGAAAAGATACAAAAACGCCAGTAGATATTGTAGAAAATTCTGTAGCGGATTTTCTAGGAAAAGCTATTGATGCAACTTTGTACAGTTCTAGATTATCGCAAGCTCTAGAGGATGATTTGATTTCAGACCTTCCAAGCATGTCAACTCAAGAGAAGATCACATTATTTAACATTGATAGATCTTCTTCAAACGATAGATTATTTAAAATGTTGTCACCGACAATTGGGCTTATCTCATCAAGACAACAAGCAATGATTCAAGCTGCAGGAAAAGAAGCAGCTCAACAAGCTGCAGTACAAGTAAATGTACAAACGGCTGGTGGTGTTGATGCAAGTGTTGCAGCCTCAGCACCGCAAGAAGTAAAAGCAGGATTAAATGCAATTTTTCAGCTTATAGCTTCCAGATCAGCTAACTTGAAACAAGTCAGTGAAGAGACTAACGAAGATTAATTTACAATTTTTTCGAATTTAAATCCGGACTGAAACTAGTCCGGACTTTTTCATCCAGTAACAAAACTATAATTCTTTCAAGAAAAATTAAGGAGAAAATAAATTTATGGCAAAAGAAAAAGCAACTGCACCAAAAGCAGATGAATTTGATAAAATTCTAGATTCACTTGATAAGCAATTTGGCGAAGGTAACATTTTTAATGGTAAAGAAGCACTTTTGAAAGATAAAAAGATTATGCTTTCTGCTCCAAGATTGTCTTGGGCTTACGGTGGTGGATTTAAATTAAATGCTATACACCGTTTAAATGGTACAGAATCTAGTGGTAAGACAACTCTTGCAACGTACTTAGCTGGTGAGTGTCAAAGAGCTAAATATGAAGAAACAGGAGATTGGTCAGATTGTCACGTTGTTATTCTTGATAATGAACGTACATTTGATATTAGTCATGCTCAGGATCTTGGTTTAAAAATTTTAAATCCAGATAATGGTAAACCTCTTGTTCATGTTTGTCGTAACCTGTTCGTAGATGACCAAGAAGTTGCTTACGAGAAAATGGTTGTTTCGGGAAAAGTTTGTTGTTGTATTTACGACTCAGATGCTGCAGGTATGGATAAGACTTCTTTCGGTGAAGTTGGTTATGATGATATGTCTAAAGCGACTTTTGGCTCGGGAGCCAAAGCAAACGGAATGGTTATTAAGAGACAGAACTATTTCGTTGATAGATACACAACACCAGTAATTTGGATTTCACAGGAACGTGCAAACCAGAATGTAATGGCTCGTTTAAATTCTCTTACAGGTGGTATGGCAGTTAACTTCTATCCATCAACTCGTTTCCGTGTATCAGCAAAAGAACCAATTACAAAGAATGGTGAAATTGTAGGTATCAGAATTAAAATTAAGAACTACAAAAACAAAACAGGTATGCCAAATCGTGAATGTCTTCTCGATCTTTACTTTCACGATGGTCCAGACTACAAAGCAGGTATTGACGGAGAAGGGCAGTATTTAGACATGCTTTTGGAACTTGGTATTTTGAAACAACATGGTGCGTGGTACTACTATCGTGAAGATGATCCTAATCCAGAAAATCTTGTAAAATGTCAAGGTTGGAGCGGTGTTCAAAGTTGGTTTAAAGAGCATAAAGATGAGTTTGAAAAAGTTAAAGCCTTAGTAGATGCAAAGATGTCTGGTTACGATGAAGTTCTAGACAAGAACTCTGTTGCTGTAGATGAAGCTACTGAGATTGAAAAAGAAATGAAAGAGCAAGCAGAAAAACTTGCTGGAAATGCTAAAAAGTTGGAAACTGATTTAGCTTCTCAGGCTTTAGCTGATGATCAAGAAGCCTCTACAGAAGAAACCTAAAATAAAAAAGCCGAGAAGATTTACTTCTCGGCTTTTCGTCTTTAAGAAAGGTATTAAAGATTCTAGCGTTTTGTTACATTCCAAGTGTAACCATAAGCTGTTTTACGTGGTTGTCCAAGAATTGGATGTTCGGATGTAACTTTTGTACGACCTTCTGAACCGTTGATTGCAGCTGTAATGTTTACTTTTGCTGCATTAAGATTTGCAGCTTTTTTTGCTTTTACCATTGCTGCACAAGCTTCTTCCATATTCTTATAAGAACCAACAATCTTTTTTCCTTCTTTTGCTTTAATCATTTAAAGCCTCCTAAACAACTATTAACTTATATCTGAAGTATAGGGGATCCTTTTCTGGAACTTTCTAAAAAGTTTCAAAAAATTGAAGCTAAAACTAAATAAAGTAACTATGAAGCTAATTTCGAATTATTCACATCGCACTGATGTGTCTCCAAAACCAACAACAAACGATATATTCTCAAGATCAAAAAGTAATAGAGAAGGTGCAAACTACTATACCATTCCTAGTCATGGCGACTTTCTTAAAAGCGACTATTTTGAAGCTCTTTTTGCTGTGAGCAATGGTATTAAAGGTATATCCAAATTAGATGGAGAGGCTTCTTCTTTACAAGAGGCTTCAGAAGATTTAGCTTCTGCAATTCTTTTACCTCCTAGTGAAGATTATTCAACAATTATTCCACCGGAAGGTGAACATGCTGCTAAGCAGATTGAAGAGGTAACAAAAAAGCAATTTACTCAACAGTTTTATGAAATGTACATGGTTCCTGTTGGAACAAAAGATGTCTATAATAGATTGGGAAGTATTGCAGGTAACATTACTGATATGCATTCGTTATACCCTAACGGTATTAGAGGAATAATTGCAGCGGATTCAAAAGCTTCTTGGAGAACAAATTTAAACTTTACATTCAAAGTTGACGAAGGTTTAAAAAATTCTAAAGGAGAAAAAATTGAAACTAAATATTCTTCATTAGCTTTTCCACCTTTTGTTAGTCACGAAGCCTACAACATAAAAGATTTAACTTCGAAAATTTTAAGTCCTAATAGTACAGAGGATGTTGCTAAAGATGCTTCTACTTTCGATATGCAGAACATACTGTACAAAGGTAACGAGGGTACATACAGATTTCCAGCTTTTAAGCAAATAAACGATAATATTCATTTACTACAAGTATTGTTAAATAGGTGTTTCGGTGTTGAGTCTACATTTATTAACGAATGGGATTTATCATTATACATGCAAGAAGGATTGCTTTCATTTATTGAAAAGTTGGACTCAGATGGTGAAAAAATTAGACTTCCTCAATTTGTAACAACTTTGACATACGGTCTTCTTGATGATGCTCCTGTAGAAGATAAAGGTAGATCGGAACTTGATTTTGATAAAGCTACTCCATTTGCATCTTTGAATATGGCTGTATCAACTCGATATGGTATTGACAATGAAGCAATTGGGCAACAGGCAAACACTCTTAATTATGTTATTTCAGAATATCCATACTCTGCTTATTGGTATCCTTGGGACGAAGGTATAGATAGTAGAGTTACAAATATGTCCATTTTCGTAGACGAGATGTTCTCTTATACAGAGAATGGTGAAACATATGATACGAAAGCTCCAAACAGTAGATGGTTTACTCCAGCTGTTTTTCATGGTAAAGATCTCGCAGCATCTAAAAAACCTTTTAGAAGTATCTTAAAGTATACAGACTGTAGAAATGCGGTTCTTTCAGGCTGGAACTCTACAGATGTAAATGGTGAATTTTATCAAAAACTAAACGATATTACAAACGAATCAATTAGATCTAATGCATTCTCGTACTTACCATTCTGGAAACAATTCTATACGAACGCTGAAGATGGAATGTCTGATTTGGATAAATACATTCAAGAAATTTATGCAAAAGATTCTGAAGTGTCTTTTCTAAATGCATCTTATCAGATTATTGGTTTGATATCTGCTGGTAACGATCAGTTTAACGATCTGATTGGTGAAAGAATGAATGCTGAAAACGGTGTTCAGGAAGTACTAGAAAATGATGAGGCTGTTGAAGAAGCAACTAATGTTGCAAACAAATATGGTGCTGAAGACTTTTCAGATATGAGGTTTTCGCTTTTCAAGTGTAAGTTAAAGATTCCTGGAACTAAACTTCTTAAAATGTTCCTGAACAAAAGCTCGGTAACTAGTAAAGCAATGTCAGCAGCTGATAAAGCTGGAAATATAGACTCTCCTGAGGCAGATGCAGCAGCTGGTGCAGCAAATTCGCCAACAGCTGCTTTAAGAACTGCTACGCCTACAAAAGTTTTAGGTAAACCTACGACAACGGTTGTAGATGGTCAAGAAGTGCAAGTAGATTACTATGTACCGGAAGATGATGATGAGATCTGCTCTAAAAAGACTGTCGGCGATGGTATTGCAGAATGGTCTCCTTTCTTGTATGGTGGTCCTCATGGAAAATATTTTTCACCTCTAACATTGGAAGGTTATACTCAATTTAGAAATGAAACGCTTTCAAATGTACCTACAGTTGATAGCTATTATACTTACTCTGGGGGTCTAACTAATCCTATTTCATACATTGATGAAAATGGACAAGCTCAAACACAAATAGTAAAAGGTTTAGAATATTCCAAAAACTATAAAAGAAACGGTTCATACATTGATGCTGTAACTGCTGTTACTCCTAATGAAAGAAATGTTTTACTAAAAACAGGTCAACCGTTTGGTTTACAGAACTTTAAAACAAACAATTGGCACTGGAGAAGATACTATTCAAACGTTTTTGAGAGAGAAAATTACTGGACAGCAAAAGCTTGGAGATATATTTACGAAACAACTTGTTCTACCGAGAGAGATTCAAATGGTAACTACATTCAAAAATGTCAATCAAGATTGCTTTACAAGCTTCCAGATCCAGCTTACTACAAAACATATAAAACATACAATGATGGTGCTAAAGGAATATATTGGGTTGGAGATACTATAGATTATGGTACTTCAGTCTACTCTTGTAGAATGAACGAACAGCAATATAAAAATACTGTATCTTCGGAAAAGGATTGGCCGAACACTGAATTTAAGTTAATACCTTGCGATGGACATGTATACGGATTTTCACCAAGAAATCCTTCAGGTTGGAATTCAGAAACAACAAAATACTACATTAAGAAAGACACAGCTATTTTTAATAAACCTACAAAGCTAAAGGATATAGCTCCAGTTAGTCAATCCTCAGGAGGAAAAGTTGTAACCAGTTATATGGCTGAATATTCACACAAAGGTGATCTTAACTTTCCTGTAGACGATTATGGAAATCCTACACCTTATGTAAAATATATGATTGTTCCAGCCAGTCAAGGAGCTAATACAGTTTGTGGTAGTCTAGACAGAACATTGGTACCTAATGCTGGTAACTACGATTGGTTGCATTGGGATACTTACAATACTGCTGGCTCTACTTGGTATAATCAGCTTAGAAGACTTTACAATGCAGGTACAAAAGAACTTGTTGTTTCATTACCTATTAAAGATACTCGTGGTAACATTCTGAATATTATCAGTGGTGTAGCTGTAATTGAAAAATCAAACAGTATTACTTGGACACGAAGGTTGCAAAGTGTTTATTTGCACTGGTATAGAAGACATAGTAGCTGGTGGTGGTGGGGTTGTCCACATCGTATCTATTGCTGGCACTACTACTATGTTTGGGTAAGAACATTTACAGATGTTTACAACATGTACTTTATGCCAAACAAAGTAAAATGGAATTTACCTACAAAGAAGTTGTTAGAAAACGAAGCTCGTTATACAAGTCAACGTAATCCAGATTCTGCAAACATCATTGAAAGATGGTGTACTGATGGAAAAGATCCGAATAAAAGATTCTCACACATCGGTGATGCAAATGATCCAAATTCACCTGAGTTATTTCCATTTACTTGGAGCTATCAAACTAGATATGGTTTTGAAAACAGAAGTTTACCTTTACCAGGTGTTGTTCGTGATCCTCACTCAAGACCAGCAAATGATGTTAAGACTTTACATACATCAGGATTCTTCTATGGCGACATTATGGAGAACTACAGAAGCTCTAAGAATGTAAGAGCTATTACTGCTGTTAAACCTTCTTACGAAACCTATCAAGGACCTCACGAATATGTAGACACTGTTGGTGGTCCACATTACAATTTAGGCGATAATATCAGAGTGAGTCGTAAAGCTATTACAAATTATAGCTATTCTTATGGATATTGGGGAAACTATTATTGGGGTTATTACTATTACTACAACTGGTATAGTTGGTGGTATTGGTGGTGCAATCCAGGTATAATACAGTTGTATGATGTAGTTAAAGGTGCAAAAGATTCATTCCTTTGGACAGATTATACACCTACATATCAACCAAGTGCCTATGCAAATGTAAATTATCTTACAAGAATTCTTGATGATGCTCAACATTGGCCAACTTTGCAAGTCTACCAAATTGGTACACAACCTTATATGAACTGGTATAAGCCAAAGGATACTATCGGTGTTTATATAGATACTGCTACGCAGCAAATTGCTTGGTTAAAACAATTGAGAGATTATGCTGATATGTATCTTTCAGATAGTTTAATCTATGAAGTATATCGTAAAGGTGTAGATAACAAGATTCAAAAGATTATCAATTATAATAGGTATGGCGATCGTAAAAATGGTCAAACTTATAAAGATCTTGGTGGATGGACAGACTCCTTTACAGAAGATATCAATTATCACGATGCATTAGCTCTTGTTGAAAGAGTATTCCATCACAACGATTTGTCGAAAAACACTATTAAGGATTTGACTCAAGAAAGGATTGACAAATTAGAAGCACTTAGAGATAGAGCTAATACATTGTACAAAGTTTTTGATACAGATAACTCTGCTATGGAAAACTTCATTGAGCTTGTTACTAATACAGAAACATATTTGAATGGGGCAGTTACAGCTGGTGTCGCAGCAGAAAACAGTATGTTTACTCCTTATTTTGATAAAACTGGAAAGCATTACAAATATCGTACAGGATTGTTCACAGTAAATAATGCAACAGTTTATAACTTGACTAGAAATCCTGGTGCAATCTTGTGGGCTTACCTTAATGTACTTTATCAAGTAAGAAAATATTGGATTAATCTTAGATTGAACAAACGTGCTGGAAGTTACTGGAATCTAAGAGGTATTGAAAGAGTATTAACATTCTTATTAGCAGAAGGAACTGCAGAAGATACACAGATGTCTCCGAAGAAAAGTATACCTCAAGGAACTTTAGATGAAACAAAAGCAAAAGATATTGTATTTGTACAAACACGGGAAAGTTTCTTAGACCAGGTTCAAAACGAAGCTCCAGTAAATACTACTGAGACACAAGCAGTTTATGTAAAAGTAAATTATCTAGGTAATCCAGAGCCAATGAAATCTTCGAAATGGAATGAAGAGACTCAAAAATATAATGGTGACGAAATTGTTTATGTTCCTGAAGCTTATAGATGGGCTAAAAAACCTCAAGATGGACTTTATTATGTTATGAGTAAAGCTATTGTAGATACAATTACAAGTTACTCTAATCTATTGAAAAGTTCCGTGAACATGATTTTTGCTAAAACTTACAAAGTAACTGAGGACGATCTTAATCAGGTGCTTGATCTAATGAAAAGAACACCAGGAGTTGACTACAGTGTAATTCATTCAGATAGAGTAACTGATTTTAATAGTTTTGAAACATATTTAATGGCTTTAAGTCCAGCTAATAAAACTATTGCTGAGATAAACAAAACAGCTGAAAATATTACAGAGCTCTCATCTCAAGTTTGCTTGAATGTAGCAGTTGTATTTACAAATAAACTCTTAGAGTTTAAAAAGGATTATTACTTGTCTCAAATTCAGAGCAACTTGTATGGAATCTACATAAAATGGTCTCCACAACATGTATGGACAGGTCTTAGTGAAAATGATGAAAATGGTCAATGGCACATCGATGAATGGCAGAAAAAAGAAACATTAGGTAAAAACAGAGTCGTTACAGACTTGTATGGTTACGATCACGAATCTAAAGAAGCAATTTCTGCAGGTATTACATTTGATGTTTCTGCAGCAGTTGATGCTGGCATACTTTTAGCTTCACCTTCAGCATTAAAAGACTCATCTCTTTTGGAAGTTTTATGTTCGAGTGTAGATAAGATGGATTTGTGGAGAATCGAGATTCCAAACGATAGCAAAGACAGTATTAATGGTTCAAAAGGTTTACATATACCTGCAGCTTTACTTGCTGAAAAACCAGTACTTGTATCTGCTTACGAAATTGATGCTTCGATAAACGGTCTAAAGACAGGAAAAACAACAAAAAGTACAAAAACAGTACTTGCTGGAGTTGCTTCGAATTCAGTACTTCCAGTACTAGAACCAACTGAAGCAATGTTGACAGTTAATACACTTTCAGCTTTAGGTAAGTTTGATGATATTTCTAAGACAGGTTTATCTGTAGAAGCTCTTACAGGTAGCGGTAACTAAGATTAGTAGAAATCAATAGGTGTAAAATGAATCTTGTGAAGATTTAAAGACTTATTGGTTTCTATTACAAGCTTAATAGGATCTTTTCCTGAATCATAGATATTTCCAAAAGTTAATACAAAACTAGTATTTGAAAGTTTGATAAGTCCAGGAGCAGTATCTGTTGCAGGTGTTCCTCCTGAGATTGTCTTTTCACCTTTTACAATAGATACTGTTTTAATGTTAAAATTAGGATCAGTAATATCTATTTTCAATGCATTGTTAAATTCACTATTTGCTACTTTAAATGTTGCTGTGTAGTTTTCTATAGAGTGCATTTCAGCAGTAACAATCGTATCGTTTAATAATTCACCTTTACTAATGCTTAGAATGTTTCTTAAACAGCTTGTACTGTGCTCTTCTTCATATGGAAAATCTAAACGAACAGTGGTTGTATCAAACAAGTTTTCGATTTGGAGGTTTTTACTTTGATCTGCAATACCTGTAATCTCGCCATTCACAAAACCTGAAGAATTGTTTACAAATCTGTATTTCGAATAATCTGAAATAGAAACTTTGTATTTCAATTGTTTTGGATAATCATAATAGTACATTCCAGCAACTGTATGTTTGCTGGAAGTATCCTCAAATACATAATCTAAATGTCTATATGGCGTTGCATAGAATTCTACAGTATTTGAGTGATCTGTTCCTACATCTGTAACAAAATCTACCTGAAATGTATCACTGTCTTCATTTGTAAGTAAATCTCTAACATCGATTTTTAAGATTTTTGCTACATAAGCATTTTTAGTATATGCTTTTTCAACGGTAAATCTTCCTGCAGTCTTTCCTGTAGTACTTAGTAACTGAATATCTTGGAAAGCTACCAATACCGAATCTTTTCTTAATTCAATTGTACCATTGCTGTAAGGTAGAAAATCCAAAGTCAAGTATACAGAATCTGCATAATAAACTTCACGGAAAACCTGATCGTGTTTATCATACAAAGTATTTTTTATAGCAGAAGGATGTACAGATAATAAAGCTTGTCCATTATTATCTCTAGCAATACTTAAAGTATTTATCTTTTTTGTTAAGTTTGCTATGTTTTTAACAATAACATCTTGTAAGAATTTATTTAAACCTAAAATTGAGTATCCGATATTCAAGTTTGTAAAATCTAGAACACCATCTGCCAGATTTACATCTTCTCCCAAGTCTGAAAGCATTTGCTTTGCAGCTGCTTCTGAAGCTTCGTAATCTATAATATCCGCAAGAACATGAGTATGCTTTTCTAGTGCAGTTCTAACAGCAGTTAACTGTCCATATTTATTAATCTTAATTGTACTGCCATCAATGTATTTGTGAAAATCTATATCAATATTTCTGCTGTAATCCTTGAAAAGATTTTTTACAGCTTCTTCAAAATCTTCAATTTGAGAAGCAGTATGAGTGTGCGTAGCACAAGTTCCACCTTCTCCATCTCCTGCAGAAGCTACAGCTCTTAAGTTACCGTATTCATCCTTTTCAATTGTAATTCCATCAATGTTTACATCAGCAGAAAGTGTACCTGTTTTTTTATCCCAAAGAAAGTCAATAGCTGTTGAGTCAGTGTTCGCAAATACTGTAGATAGAAGATTGTTTAAAATATCTGGTATTTTATTTTCTAATTCTAGAAGTCTATTTGTCAATCTCTCTAAATCATCAGAAGGAACTCCACTAGAGTTTCCTCCACCAGCACTAATCAATTGACCAAATTCATTCTTTTGGATAGATACTTCGTCAATATCTACATCAGCGGATATAGTTTTTGTATTTTTATCAAAAGTAAACTTTACAGCATTTCCGTCACTATTTGCAAAGAAAGTCGATAAAACATTTATTATTTGATTTTCGATTTCATTTGAAATGTTGGTAATTTCGGAAACTTCATGTTCATGTTTAGGAAGATCTGCAACTTCAAGATTACCTACATCTACGATCTTGCCTTCATCATCTATTCTTACTTTTGCATAAAATCCAGGAATAAACATTAATGCCATGCTTTAATTAGTTTTTATTAGAATATTGAAACTTTTTTGAAATTTCCACAAACGTTGTAACTATATTATTACGTGAGAGGTGACAGATATGGATTATAGAATAAGACGTGCATTGTCAACATTAAAAAAATACATTGTATACAACATTTTTGCAGCAATCATTGGTGTTGCAGTAGTATTTATTATTGAAAAGATTACTCTAGGCGATGAAGCCTGGACAGTGTTTAGTAGTTCAAGAATATTTGAAATTGTTTTTAGGTGTTGTGCAACTTTTACAGTTCTCTACACATTGATAAGAATTCTAAGTGGTGGATTTCTTGTAATTCTTCTTTTGCTAGGTGCAACAATCCTTTTTCAAGCAGCTACAGGTATTAGAATTCTTTCACTAGGTTCTGAATCAGCAGATATGTTAGTTTTTGGTGCAGTATTCTGGTTATACTACTTTGTATTTTGTTGCGGTTTTCCAATAGACGAAGATTAAGAATCAATACTGAGAAGAAAAAAAATAATTCAAGTTTGTATTTTGTTTCTAAATAAAAAAAGGTGATCAAAACTGATCACCTTTTCCTATCTACAGATTACTTAAATCATGATAATGTTTGCACCTTGTGAATGTAATTTATCTTTAACATCCTTGCTATGTGTAATTACGATGATTTGATCGTAGAATTCTTCCAAAGAAATTAAGACTGAAAAGAATGCAAGTTTGTTTTCATAATCCATTGCAGAATCGCACTCATCTAAGATCAAACAAGATAAACCTTGATGCTGATTAAATACATTTTCAACAGCTAGATTTGTAATTTGTTTTTCTGCTCCTGAAAGACGTTTTATTGGTAAACTTCTTTCACCGTTACCGAACATCATTTTTAATGAATTTTTGTTTGCTGCAAACTTTACATAAAGTGGTTTATAAATCTCCTCAATAAAAAGATTTGTACCGTTTTCAATACCTTTTAGACTTCTTGCAAGCTTCCAAGTAGGATATGTTCTACTCATAATCTCGGTAGCCAAATCGTGATTTGCTAATGAATTCTTTAAATCAATCAATTTCTTTGTAAAATCTTCAAGATTACTTTTATCTAAGGCTTTTTGCTTTTCAATCTCAGCATTCTGTTTCTTTACAGCTTCGTTATATGCAATATCTTTTTCAATTTCAGCATTTTCATTCTCCCAAGACTTGAGCTGTTCTCTACAATCTTCTACTTCAACAATCTCAATACTTTCAAGATTCTTTTTCAAATCATCCAAGTATCTTTTTTTCTGTTCAATAAGCTCTTTCGAAGTTGCTAATTGGGAATCTGTAAAAGCAATTGTATTTGTTTTATCCTTTTCAAGATTTTCTGTAACAACTTTTTCCTTATCTTTAAGATTCTGAAGAAGTGCTATAACACTATCTTTTTCATTTTGAATCTTTACATCTAAAGTTGAATACTCAGCTTCTATTTTAAGTTTTCTACTAGCTACATCTTCATTTGCTTTTTTAGTATCCTCGTAGACTTTTTGCTCTTCAGAAAGGTTCTTCAAAGCTGTTTCTGCTTCTGTAATCTGAGTAGTCAAAGTTTCAACTTCAGTTTGGAAGTCTTTTAATTTATGTTCGCAATTGTTTCCGCAGACTGGACAAATTCCTTTTTCTAAAGATTTGCAGTTATCTAAAGCAATCTTGTTTTTTGTTTTTAAAGCTGAAATCTCAGAATTAAGGTTTGTAATTTTTGAGTAATCGAAATCGATCAATGGTTTGATTACAAGTGTCTCTAATTCTTTTTTCTGCTTTTCAGAAGTATCTAAAAGCAATTGCATTCTAATTCTACTATCTTCTTTAGCTTTTGATTTTTCTGCAGAAATCCTTGCTAACTCTTCATCGGCTCTTTTTTGAAGATCCTCAAGCTTTCTATCTCTTTCAGCAGTTAATGTATCAGGATCATATTTCTTTTGAGTTTCAGAATACTCCAACTCTGCTGTATTCACAGAAATTTCTAATTCTTTTTTCCTTTGTAGTTTTTGATCATTTTCTTTCCAAAGTTCAACCTTAACTCTTAAAGACTCAAGCTCATCAGCACTATGCATTATTCCAATAGGACGTTCTTCACCAAGTGTATATGTTTTATTTTCTAATGCATATACATCTTTTTCTACATCCTCAATCTGCTTTTTGAGAGCAGCTACATCAGGTGCAATAAGTTGCTTAATTTTTTCAGAATAGTCAATAGAAACAAGTTGTGTCAAAAGATTACGTCTATCACTATCGCTGCATTCTGTAACTTTATTTTCTTCACCCTGTAAATAGAAAAGCGAATACTTTGTTAAAAACTTTGGTAGAATTTTGTTTAGTTCTTTTTCACAATCTTCACCTGTAGCAATTTCTGTACCATTTTTTATTAATTTTCTTATAGAACCTGTACTCTTAGCTTTCTTTAATTCTAAAGATGATAAATACTCATCGTTTCCAATAGAAAAACTAAGGCTAGTAGCAGCTTCAGAATGATTATCGTTTATGTATGTTTCAAAGCTACCTTCATATTCGTTCAATAATAAGATTGAAATAGCATTTACTATCGATGATTTTCCTGTACCGTTTCTACCATTAATGACGTTGAAACCTTCTGTAAATTTAATAGTTTTATGTCCTTCGACACTGCACCAATTATAAAGTTTTAATTCTTTTAGATTTAATTTTAACATAGTATCTTTTTTCCTTTCCGAATAGTATAGAATATTTTCTCTAGAAAATGCTATGTATTTTTGATACTTCAAAGAGCTTTCTCAGGGGAGAAAAAAGTTGAAAAAAGACGACTTTCTTTTGAAGAAAATTTTACAGCTAACTAATTTTACGTATGGAAATATTCGAGTATATACAGTGTTGTATAGATAATCACGATGATACAGAATTGTTACTTTCTTGGTATTATGCTGGTGCAAGTACATGTAACAAAGATACAAGATTCTATAAGAGAGATTCTGTTTATGTAGTTGATTGCGCAGATTCTGTTTTTCACAATTATCTATTTTTCTGCAATGAAAATTACAATGGACAAATCGATTGGACAAAACTCAATACATTGGATGAGGCTAAACAGACTACGCTTAAGGATGGTCTAACTTTTGAATGTTTTACTTTTACAGAAAAGGTTCTAAATTTAGCAACTTTGGATGCAATTCTTGCAACATTGGTAACTGATTATACTCCATTCAAAAAGTATGAAGAATATTCCTCAGGAAACAATGATATTATCATCGATGATGATACATATTATCAAATAATGAAAGTTATCGGACAACCTTTTGTACGAGACAGAGAGCTTGAATATAATAGACAAGCAATTCTCAAACTTGCTATTGAACCAGCTTTAAGAATGTATTATACATACTTTCCAATTACTCAAGAGCAAGTTATTCCCGGTATAAATGTCGGCGATTATATGATTCCTTATCCTACAGAACCATATCCAGCCTATAAAGCAATTGCTTGGAAAACAGCTCCTGGACCATTAGGTGGAGCAGCTTCTATAAATGGAATAAGCCCTCTAGCAGCTATGGGTACAGATGTGTCTCTTTATGCTAGAGCATCTGCTGGAAACAAGTTTGCTCAAGGTATACGATACAATAAACCTGTTCCAGGTTATACAGGTGAAGGTACTGGCGGCAGTGGATCTGCATTCTCAGAACTAGCAACTGCTTGGCCAATTGCAAATACTTTGAAGAACATTATGCGTAGAGAAAAGCTTTCAAAGGTTAGAGTTCCAGGTAAAGGCTTATTTGCAAAAGGTTATTCTACAGTTTCTGGTATGCTTAATATTGTTTGGCTTTGCTGGTCAAAAAACTTTGATGATGTAGATTTTGATGATTGGTCAACAGTTATTCGATTGTGCCAAGCGCAAGTTAAAGCTTCTATAGGACCTATTAGAGAGCTTTTAAGAACAGACTCTAATGTACCTTTCAAAGAAGGTATAACAAAAGAAGGTCAAGACGAAATTAAAGAAATTGAAAAAGAATTGAAAGATAATTCTTACAATAAGATTTACACTCCTTCTAGAGGTGGATTGATAGGTTAATTAGATGAGTAACGAGTTCAACTTTAATACAATACAAGATAGAGTAGATGCATTAGCTGATACAAAATGGTTTCAGCCCAATGCTTGCTATCCTGTTTGCTTCTTTTATACAAAGTCTGCAATATCTACATCTGACTTCTCTATAGACAACTTTTTAGAGTTTCATACGAATATAAGCGCTGTAAAAGAAGGAAATGTATTTAAACCAAATACAAAAGAAATTGGCAAAGTAGCTGCACCTAAAAGTTTAAAAGATTATTTAAGTATAGAGTTGAGTAAATTCAGTTCTACTGGAGTAACAGCTAAAGATGACGTTTTGAGACAGTTCTCAAAAATCTCAGGATTGAAAGCATTGAACATACCTCTTAGTAAAAATGGAGGAGTATTAACTGCAACTAAAGAAGACTCTGGTAAGGATGCTACTGTAAATTTGGAATTCCTTTGCGATAGAGAGTTGAAAACATTAGCATTTTTACAAGCTTGGCAATCTAAATGGTATCATCAAGATTATCAGAAGAAAGGTTTCCTAGACAAAGCAGATGGTAACGATATAGCTGATGCAGAAACCGGTGCTAGAATTGAGAAGTATGATACATCAGGTGGAGAAGGTTTTCTAGGAATATTAAATTGCTATGTAGATGTTAATGGAAACGTTACACCATTGTCACACTTAAGCTTGTTTGGGCTTATTCCAAAAAACATAGAAATACCTGGAGAACTTGGTCCCCAGGTATCTACAAACTCTTTACCAAAAATAATAGTAAAATGTACATATTCGAATGCTATTCTAGTTTATCCAAATTATGATAATACTAGATTAAACTACTTCTATTATAATTAACTGTAAATTGAAAGTAGCTTTGCTTTAAAGAGATCTACTGTAAAGAATCCACTCTGATTTAACTCAATCAAAGTATCTCTAAGTTTAGAGTAATTTTTTCCTGCTAGAATTTCTTTTGCTCTATTAAATGTAATTCTTTCAGGACCTGTAGAATTTTCATCTACAATTTTTAACTCTTCAGAACCGTTTTTACTCTTCAAGTTTCCAATCCTATTGAAAACTCTTACCATTTCAGCTCTACGAATTTCAGACATCATAATCTGATAAACTGTCGAGAAGTTACTTGCATCGATTCCTGAAATCTGTAAGAAAGCTGTATCCGACTTTGTATCAGTAGCAATTGATGTGACTGCATCTAAAATCTGAACTTCAGGAAGTGCATATACAATTTTCGAAATTGCAGGTACAGTAAATGTTTTAGATTCAAAACATGTCTGTAAAGTTGAAAGTGCTAATCCTACAGAACCAGATGATCCATCTGCAATAGTTTTTAAACCTTCTGTACAGAACTCTTTACCACCAAGTTCAATCATACTGTCCCAGAGTAATTTTCCATCATAAGTATGTTTATGTGCAAAATCAAACATAAACTTCATGATATCGGATACAGTTAATGCTCTGAACTTAAATTGTTTAACTCTTCTTAAGAAACCTAGTTGACCACTTCCACCATTTCCATTTCCAAGTTCTGTTTCAACAGTTGAACCTGAGGCTTTGATATCTTCCATTGATGTAAAGATCCAACAAGTTTTACCGTTTTCTCTTTCAAGCTCTTTCAGTAAAACATTGATAGAAGCTTTCATTGAACCTCTAAACAATTCCTGAATTTCATCAATAATAATGATTTTACGCTTACCGTAAAATGGTTGTACTCTAGAGTCTCTTACAAGTTTCTGCATAGCAGCTACGCTTGATGTATCCTCAGACTTGAGTGCAGAAGCATCAACAAGCTTTATATCTCTATTAAATTTGTCCTCTAAAACTGCTTTACAATCAGGACATTCGCAACACGGATTTCCTTCAGCATCTTTATGTTTACATGCCATTGTCATTGCAATGATTTTTGCAAGTGTAGTTTTACCTCCGCCAGGTTTACCTACAAGTAAGATGCCTCTAGGCCATGCATCATCTTTTGACCATTCTTTTACAGAAGGTTTAATTACAGAGTCTATAAGAGATGAAGCTCCACCGTAAACATCGTCAAGCTTTGTTGGACGAGCAGAAATGTGCCATTGAGTACCTTTTAATTCCATTTACTTCTCCTTGACTTTTTCTATTATTTTAGATATAGCAAACTTTGTGTAATCTTTGCAAACATTTGCATCTTGTTTATTACTTGTAACTACATCCACAATTTCAGAAGCATATAGATCCACCAATTTATCTACATCCTTGATATCTGCTTTTTCGGAAGCATTTCTAAAAAGATTTAAAGCAAGCTGTACAATTCTCGATCGAGTCGCATCACTTAAATTTAAAGACTCTAAGTGCTTATTATAAACACAAATACAGCTAGTAATATCCATTTTCTATTCCTCTTCTGGAATTTTTTCATCTAAAAAGTATTCATTCCCTTTATAAAAAAGAGTAGTACTTCCCGTATCTAAAGCTTCAATAAGAGCTTCTTCTTTAAACTCTGCTAACAATTCCTTACCCAAAAGAAACTTTGATTTCAAAGGAATCTCGGGATCATACACTGGTATAAGAATGTAAGTTGCTTTTGAATCAATACTTGTCATATTATCTCCTTATTTTAATTTAATAGAAATATAAGTTTGTTTTTTAACATTTTGCTAATTATTTTTTTACGGAAAATGACAGATAAAACTAATTGGAAGTATGAATAGTACACCATTAATATCTGTTGGAGCTTTTGACGTATCAATACCTACTCCATTGACAAATGAAATTCCTCACTTGTCAATTTATAATATTCTTAACAAACAGCTTAGAAATGTTTGGTCTCAGGATTTCATCGGTAGATCAAATACAGGTTATTCTCATGCTTTTGAAAGTCAGAAAATAGTTAATGGAGAGCAATCCAAAGTTTATACTGCAAGAACATTGCAATTTTCCGATCCAGATTCGGGAGAAGTGTATAGAGCTGATTTTGAAAAAATAAACTTTTCAATAGATGGTGCACTTGAGACAGAGATCGATTATTTAATGCACGAAAATGCTAGATATCTTTCTAAGCTTTATCCAGATGATGTAAATACACTTTATACATTAACAGAAGCAGAAAGACAATCTTATCTTAACGAAGCTGGCCATATGATTCACTCTTATTTCGATACAGAGCAAATCGTAACAAGTGGTTTGGAAGGTATTAATAAAAGTCTAGCTGATTTATACTTCCGTGTAAAGTTTCTTACAGGTATTACTTCTGTAAGATCCTTAACTGGTGTAGCTAAGCAAGAAGAGCAACTGCTTAATCTTTTAAATACAGGTAGCACAAATACATATTCAGGTTTCAGTATTTTCTCTTCTGCAAATCAGGAATATGTAATTTCAAATACAAAATCATACGAACCATCAACTGGAGCTTTCTCTTTAGATGCTTTCTATTTTATGAATGCTCAGACTTACAAAAAGAAAGGTGCTGTAAAACTTCACGGTAAAACAAGAAACGATAGTCTTGAGGACTTACTCAGAAATGTAGCAACTTACGTAAACGTTACTCCAGAAACATTAGAAGCCAACATAAAGGATTTTACAGTTTTAGATACAACTGATCCTCTTGAAATATTGGATGATATGATTTACGGTAATGGAAAGTTTCTTTCAGAGTTCAACTTAAATGATTACTTCTTTAAAGCAACTCGCGAGAACTGGATCAAAGCCGGGGCAACTTTAGAAAGTCTTCAAGCAACACCTTATGGTGACAAAGTTTTAGACTGGAAATCTACTGAAGTTGTTTATCCACTTTTCTCTCAAGAAAGCGGTACTCGAGAATTGGCTTTCTTCAAAAAAGCTGATAGCTCAATGATTAATCCAATTGAATTAGAAAATAAAGTTATTACAAACACTCAAGCTACATTGAAGGATTTTGAAAAAAGTTACATTATTAGGCTTGGATACAGTCAATACAAGAATGACGTAATGTTAGCTTTAGGTAATATTATTTATAGCGACTTAACTTATAGATACAATTTATATGAAGAATTTAGTCTAACTTTAGATACAATTTGTGCTTCGAAAGATCTTGTACTTACAGTTGATGTAAAGAAAAATGGAAAAAGAGTTTTTAGTGGAATTGTAGATTCAAGCTTCTTAAAAGAGAGAAATTTATCTAAAATTGTATCAAATTATTCAATCCAAGAATTTGACGAAACTTACAACGCTAATAATCTTTTTAGAAAAAAGAGTTTGCAGACAAGATTAGAGGAATTTGTATTCTCTACCAGAGATGAGTTAAAAATTGAGTACAAATCTGCTAAGTTTATCGATGAAAATTACATAGATAAAGTTATATGTATTGAAGATACTATCGGTGATAAAGATTATACAATTTTGCTAACTCAACATCCAGATCTTACATATAATATACTCTTAAACTATCGAGAACAGGTCGGTGAAGCTTTAACTGTAAGAGGTATTGAAGGAAACTCTGCAGCTGGCTTCCTCGTAGATGCTGGTGATGCTGCAACTAAAAGAGGTTCTTTTAGCTATATAGATAACAAACTTACAATTGTCCTCGACGGAGTCGGTTCAGCAGAGTTTACTGTAGACACATGTTACGATGAAAAACATATTTATGTTTATAAATCTTCTGGAGAAAAAGTAGGTCAGTATGTTACTGGTTTTACTAAAAGTGAAGAAACTGGATTAAATAGAGAAGCTTTCGTAGATATTGATTGGATTCCAAAAATTGTTGAAACAACAAAAATTCAGAAACTTTTTGGACACCTGATCAATACTAAATTCGAGATGTCTTTCATAGTTCAACACAATGATACTTTCCTTGATTGGGAATCAAACATTTATTCAAACGTTACGGAGCTTCCAATAGAGTACTTCGAAACATTTGAAGATGCTCTTAGTCGTAATACAATAACTTATACAAATGTTGTTTATGATAGTACAAGTTCAGCAGATGTTTATGTTTATTGTACAGCTTATAAAATTGAAACTTTAAAGTATGCAATACCAAACAGTCCATTAAATAGAGCAGACATCTCAAGGATTATCTTCTTAGAGAGATTGCCAGACTTTTTTGAATTAAAAACCTGTAAATGTGAAATTTATTCTAGTAACATATTGAGAATGTCAGATGACATCCGAGATGATGTAAATAAGTATGGTAGAATAAATAGTTTACTTTTGAATACTTATGGAGACTTTCACGCTACAAGAGTTGTTGATGCCATAGTTAAAAACGAATACTGCTATGTAACACTTGAAGAAGATATTGAGAATTATGATACAGTTGCTGAGAAAGATGCAATTTTAATTCTTGATCTAAAACAGAAAGCGGATGTAGCTATATCAAAAGGTTTAGATGCAGTTAAGAGAGCTTATGAAAATACTCAAACTTTTAAATTTAAAGAAGGTTTGAAATACTACAGAAGTGTTAATTGGGAAGATCTTTCAAGAAAACACTTGTCTTATGCTTTCAACAACCTTTTTTCAAAAAATGCGGAAACAATTTATGCAGATAATTCTAAACTAAGTAAAGCAACTCTTGTACCTCAGAGTTTAAGTTATTTAGAGAACTTGACAGTTCTAGATTCAAATATACCAACAGAATTGTTTAAAGATCTTGTTGAAGAAAATAGATCATTGTATCTAGATTCTTCTGTAAAAATTTTAACAAACGTTGCACTTGAAAATAAAATGCTTGTTTACACTACAGATTACGATTGTGTATCTTATATGTATTCAACAGTTTTACCAAGTACAATTACATTCTATGACTATAGTAATTACAATGAGTATGAGCCATTGAAAGACTTCTTGGAAGAGATTGGTCAAAATCCTATAGATTTAGAAGATTTGCAAAAACAAATTTCCAGAAGATTGGTAATTTGGGGCGATGTTATTTGGGATGCAAATAATGTTAAATCTGTTAAGACTTTGAGAACAATTTGGTCAGGTTATTTTACAAACTTTAAAATTATAAATACGGATGATATTTTACCACCTGAGCCAATTGTTTTATCTGATTTAGGTGTTACTGCTGAGCAGAAAAAGAAAACAGTAAATATTTGCAACTACAACTTTGCAGCAAATACTGGCGATGCAACATCAGATTGGATTATATCAACAATTGTTGATACATCCAAATCAGAAAGAGTTCGTGTAAATGTTTGCGATGCTTTCAGCCACGAAACTCTTGAGGATAAAACTGGTAATATATCTAAAGCTAGCAACACAGATATTTATCTTGATTCATTTGCATTAAGAGCAAATCGTATGGATTATGGTGTTTCTGACGAGAGCACAGTTTGGAAAACTTGTGATGCACATGTTTCAAAAATTAAGTTTGATGCTAATCTAGAAATCAGACCTCTTGATGAAAACCACAAATTAATTGTAGACTACGATACATATGACAACCAGTATACATTTACAACTTCTAAGAATCCAGTTGAATATACAAATTACAAGACTGATACAAAATATTCATTAAGTCTTGTATACAATATGCTGCATTTAGATGAAGAAAACTTTGAAGCATTAGGTTATTTTGATACTTTTATTCCTTCAGTTGCTTTGCAAATGTTCCTAGAGCACAGTATTTATATCTATTATGTAAATCATTGTACAGATACAAGTAATGCAACAGATGTTCGTAACGGAATTCTAAGAGTAAACGGGAATTTACAAGATAAAATTGTTGATTTCTATCGCCAACTTCTTTTTGAAGGTGGTGCTGTTCTTGACAGTTTTGTGGAAGCAGGTAAAGTTATAAAAATATCAGATGTACTTAACTATGTATGTGAGCTTTATGCAAGTGTAGATTGTATACCTTGTATAGGTAAACTAAACAAAACAGGAAAATTGGATTTATATTATTACTTGATCGGTCGTACAGAGGAAAATACATTCTACATATACGAAGGCACAACAAGAGAAACAGTAAATGGAGATTTGTTAAACTCAATACTAAACCGTATTTGTAAAGGTTTCCAAGTAGCAAAAAGTATCTACCAAATGTACTTGACAACAGTTTACAAATATCAAACAATTTTACCAAAAAAAGCCGAAGGTTTGCCAACAAACTTAAGCATTGATACATACTTTGAAATGAGTCCTGTTTCACACGATATTAAGATCTCTTCAGAAGTAACCGATCCAGCAATGTTAGCATCGAAGAAAAAATTCTTAGAGGATAATTCTGAAAAACACATCGAAACAATTTTAAAGAATGATATATCAAATGTATTCCCAGGATTCCAATTATCTGACATTGTTTTGGAAGAAGATTCAGTTTGGATTGGTAAGAGCAAATATAAATTAGCAGATGCTGCAAAATATTTCAAAGAATACTATACAGCAACAGTACAACTTTCTACAGAATTAGAAGAATCAGGTACAGATATAGATAAATGTATCCTTCAATTTGATCAGGACTTTGGATTAAAGAAGAAAGGTTATATTTATTTAACAGATATTAAAGCTCCTAACAAACGTACAAGTTATGCAACTTCAAGAGAAACTCAGATTCTAGATAGAAGTTGTACTTTACAGAATTTACATATTATTGGATTTAAGGAAGAAGATTCTCAGTTGAAACTTCTTTTACAGGATAGTTCTGCAACATATACAAGATTTGTAGAAAATGCAATGAGTCTAATTCAACCACAAAATGATTCTGAGCACACTCAGAAAGTAAGTGATAAAAACCTTTCATTAGGTTTCAAATGGACAGATCCTGGATTGGAAATTGGATACACATTCTATAAACGTAAATTTATTTTTGAAGGTGAAGTAAGCGCAGAAGATCCAACAATCATTAAACTTGTTGATGAGAATTTGAAACAAGTAAAAGAAGAAAATAACTTTAGTTTTAATGATCATGTTACAGCTGGTGACTCGGTTCAGATTATCATTAACGAAGCTACTTCAAAATATCAGGCTGGTCAAGTAATTAGTCTAAATTTAACTCAAAGTGGTTTCTATGGACCTTACAAAATTATTTATAGTAAAGCTTTAGCTATTGCTGAAGGTTCATTCCAATTTGTTGTGCTTTCGGGTCCAGGAAACTTAGTTGTTGCTAAAATTCCACTAGATACAAATTCGGAGATCTGGATTAGTGAACCATCGATTTTCGATCCAGAGCATCGATATGTGGCTTACGTACTAAGCACAGGAGAAATTGTTTATTACAATCCTGGTACAAATGCAACTTACAAAGTAGCAGAAATACCAGCTTTCGAGATACATGAACCTTGGATCACTATTGATGATCCAATTACAGAAGTGACTCGAGCTGTTTCAGCAAACTTCTTACCAAATAATCTTGAATGTGAAGAAACAGATAAGACTTGTAAAGTAGTAATAGCAAACAAAGTCTCTAACGAAAATCTTTACGAGGAACCTTTAAAAGCAACTCACAAAGATTGGTATGTATTTGGAGAAGTACCTAACACACCTACTAACGATAGCACAAGTGACTTCCCTGGAGGTGATTTAGATACATCAACTTTACCATTTGGTGAGATGATTCTAGAATCAAGTGCAACTCAAGTGCTTTCAAGTATTCCATTAAATGATGGATTTTTAAATATTGATAATTTCGATAGAATGTTCTTTGAGGCAACTACTGGAGAAGAATCAACAACCTGGTTAGCTGTACCCGATAAACTTGAAGAGTTTGATGCTTCAGAACAACCAGGTTGCTATATAGAGTCTACAGTAGATGGTGATAATGTTATCGATATTGAAACAGCATCGACTGAAGATTTAATAAAAATTATTAGAAATACGTTGAATGATATGTTCAGCAACTCATCAACATTTGATGAAAGTGTTGACTCTACAGCTTTAAACTACAACTTTGAGTCTAAAGTTGATGAAAATGGTTATCCTATAGGCTTAGACGAGGCACAGCTTGCAGAGCTTTCAAAGCTTGCACAAAGCAAAGATGGCTCATTCAAACTATATCATGGATCAACATCAGACATGGCTAACTCAGCTTTAGCTCGCATGTTTAGTCACATTGAGCAAGGTAGTGCGAATACAGAATGGAAACCTTTGACTGATAATGTTTACATGCCAGTCTTGGAAGAGATGGATATACCTGTTTACTTCAAAAAAGATGAAAAACCAAAATGGAAGAAAGTATACGTACTTACAGGTTTAGGAGCTTCAACTTTAGAAACTGCAACTGCAGATGATCTTGTAAAACTTGCAAAAGCTTTATTACCATCTAGATTCGTAACAAGAGATACTCCAAATATTACAGCTTATGTTAGAGAAAAAGATAATTTAGTTCTTTGGGATCAGGATTCAGCTACACTTACAGTAACAGATAAATCAGGTCTTCTTAAGAATAGAATAGCTCTTAAGAGTCTAGTTGTTGAGCATCCAATGCTTTCTGATAGAGTTGTGAACATGAACAAGGGAAATCCAGTAAGCTATGCACACAGCAATTTATTGTTCTCTTATGCGTCTAAATCAGATGTTTATCGTTATTGGGATGCAATGACAACTTCTAAACCAATTGAATATGATGGTAAAAAATACAATGTGTACAGTGTTTTTGGTTTGGAAATTGCTGAAAATGGTACAATATCTTACAATTCGACAGCTCCATTGTACTTACCAACTGTTTTAGCTAGCTATCGAGATTATGAAGAGGATGATTGGTTTACAGAATTCGGTGCTGATGGTACAGCAATAGGTAAACTTATAGAAATTGCTGCATCTGAAACTGAGTTCCAAAATTGGATTAACAGTTGCTTGCATCTAGATTTCATGACTACAGCAATTTGTAAATTCGAAGCCTTTAAGGATAACTCATACACATTGAATTTACCATTGTTGTCTACACTTTGTAACAAGTTTAGTGCTCTAGCTGTACAAGCTGGATTGATTACTGAGATTCTAGAATTTATAACAGAAACACTGGATGCTAAAATTGTAAAAGGTCAACCATACTATACAGTTGATACAGAAGGTCAAAGTCAATTTGTTGCTGCAAGATTAACAGCTATGGCTACAAACAGCTTAGCAACAAAAGCTTTTGAAAGTTTAATCACATCTTCTGGAATTGATGTTACTGAAAGTCATATACATGTTTACGGTATAATTAATTGGCCAGACTTAAACAGTGTTGAGGCTAGAGTAAAGGATATTCTTAATAACAACTATGCTAGTGTTTTACAAGACGTTGGTCCAGATGTTTTGAATTCAATTATTGCAGAAATTGCAAATACAATTACATCTCAGCTTAGAGAGAATTATATTAAGTTCAACGGTACAAGAGAGTATAAAGCTGGTGATAGTTCATTTAAAGTAACTGTAGACCTAAATTCGGGAAAAATTAAAACTGTTCAGCTTAATGCAGAGTTGATAGAAGGAAAGCAAGCCAAGTTCTTATCAATTTCAAATTCAGGTACTTCTAGAATTGTTATTGCATCAGATGGAGCTTTTGAACTTGGAGATGCTGAAAATGATGTACTTAGTGTAGATCCAGATAATGCAACAAAATTTACAGATGATGCTTCAATAACTCCTGATAGTGCAGCTATTGTTTATGATGCATTAAAGACAGCAGGATTATTCTCAACAGTAACTGTAAATGAGGATAGATCTTTAGAAATTGTTACAAAAGGTACAGCAATAACTAATCCAGAAACGGTATATTCAACAATTGCACATGTTACAGATAAAGAAATTGGAATTAGAAACGATGCCATTGCTTTAGAAAATGGTACATCTGCAATAGTAACTGTTTTAGTAGCAAACGGAACTAAAGACAATTTCCAACTAGGTTATGGTAAAGTAACATATTTGGATAGAGTGTATGCAAATCATACAGTGTTCGAAGTTCCATCAGCTTACAATGCGGATTTTGCTACATATGACAATTCAGCTAGTTTGAGAGTTTTCAACGAAAATACAGGTGGTTATCACAAATCTTCAGTATTTGAGTTGTATCCAACTTTCGAAAAAGTAAATGACAGCTTAAAAGATAAGTTCTACAAACTTGACGATGATAAAAATGTAAAATACTTAAAGAATGGAAATAACAGATTCATTCTTAGAATTACAGATCCTGAATCAGTTACAATTGGAAATAGATTTGTCGGAAATGTCAAACCACAAGACTTTGCAACAATTACAGATGCTACAGATCGTACAGTAGCAAATGAGTGGATTGACTTAGATTTCCTTAAAGATGTAGGAGCTGATAAAGTAAACACAGTTCTATTGCCAGGTAAGAGAACTTACGGTAAAGATTATGAATCTTTAGTTAATACATACTCATTGCAAAGAATACCTGAACTTGTAGATGATCCTTGGTCTGCAATTCTACAGCATCCATATAGAATTTCGGTACTCGAATCTAAAGTTGCAGATGGTTCTGTAGAGATTAAAGAAGGTTATCTAGAAGTTACACTCACTGAAAGTGAAGCTATAGATTTTGCAGACTTTATAGATTCTATTAAACCTGAGCTAAAACTCGATTCAAGAATCGAAGAAGCAAACAAATTACAACTTGAAAGTATCTCAAACGCATTTACACCTTTAGATGTAAATATTGAAGTTTCAAAAATAGATTTAAGTATTGTCAATCCAACAGAAACTTTACCAAGATTGGTACCGATTACAAAATATCCTTCTAGTTTGGATTTAGATAAAAACTTAGTAATTAAAACAACTTCAAACGAACTTTATATACCTGAAAAAGGTTATGGACAAACACTTCTTGGAAACTATACATTACCACAAGATTGTCGTTTTGAGGATGGAATTTTCTTTAATGAGAATCTTAAGACAATAAACAGTAACGATGAGCAATTCATTCTAGTTGATAAGTTTGGAGAGCCATTGAAAGATTCGGAAGGTAACAATGTAACTGTTCCTAAATTGGTTTATAAATCTTTTGCGCAAGCAAATCAAGTTCTTTCAATTGATCTTGCAACAAAAGAAAGTTTAAATCTAAGTGACACGTTGATAGATCTCACGAAGTTCGATCTTGGGTACAATTCAGTTCAGTGTAATCAGTTGCATGTACTTGAGCTTTTAGATTTTACAGGAAAGTTCGGTAAAGTTGCGGCTACTGCAAACGAAAAAGCTCTAAGTGTTTATGAGCTGTTTAAGAATAAACTAAAATTCTCTTGTAAATTCCTTTACAGTGAATCGCCAAAAGATCCAACTACAGAGAATGTAATTTGTTTATCAGATTGCTATACAGAAAACTATACAAATACACAATTGATTGAATCTTTAGGTTATACAAGATCTTATTCTGGTTTACAAATTCCAGCAAACACAAGATACTTGTCGAGAACTGGTGCATACAAATTGACAAATACTCTGTTAGCTAGAAATCTTAACGCTTACTCAGCAGATATTGATGGAAAACTTCTTTACTTAGACATCGATGGTAGAGTAACAGCAACACCTACAGTAAACAAAGATCCAATTTGTGCTGTAAAGAAATCTCAGAATATAGCATTGTTTACAGTAGTAAACGGTACAATCAATGCTCTAGTATCAAATTGTTTCTACTATACGAAACATAGCATTAGTCCAAACGATACAAGTAATATGTTGGTTGTAAAAGCTACTGACGATGGTTTAGGTTCAATTTTGGAAATTTGCGATCCTAACGAGGCACCAGCAACATATTCAAATATTCAGAATATTACAAGTGACACAGATCGCTGGATGTCAGATACATCATTTAAGTTTGTATTTGATAAAGCTACAGTGAAGGATCTTCAAGTAGAACTTATTTACGAGAAAACTTATAAGAATTCAAGCTTTAATATGGTTTATCTGAAAGATATTAATGGTGATCTTGTAGCAAAGGTATTCTTTAGAAAGCCAGTTGATTCTGATAGTTTGTTGATTTTCCAGAAGAACTCTTAAAATGTAACTATATTAGATGTGATGTTAATCTAGAGGAGAAAACATGTTAGATTTTAGACGTGCAGATGGCACTATCAAAGAAAAAGCTCTTTACACTTACATCAGAAAGCACAGCGATGATCCCGAAGTTCTTAGTATTATGAGTTTGGATGAAAAGAGTATTATAGGAAAATACAAAAAATATTTAGCAAATTTTTCTGGAGAGAAAGCTGAAGACGATGTCATTGGTATAAAATCTCAGGAATTTGATTATGAATCTCAAGTAGGTGTTTCTAGTGCAATTTTAGATCTTAGTCACACGCTAACAGAAGAAGAGCTACTAAAACAACATGGCTACAATGCTAATGATTGGAAAGTTACAAAGCATCAATGTAGCAAGTGGCAAAGTGGCTTAAAGACTTTAATGGCATCTAAAATTTTCGTAAAGCCAAGAAACATTCTAGAAAATTCACCAGAGAATATTGTTGCCAAGTTTAATAAAGCTTTAAAATTACAACCAGTAACTTTTGAAAAGGTAGAACCTGTAAAAAGTAAAAACTTATTGGTATTACCGATTTCAGATTTACATTATGGTCTTATTTCTTCAGATAACTCATCTGACAATGTTTACAATATGAACATCGCTGAAGATAGGCTTACAAGATATGTCGTAGAATCTTTGAATCGTGTACCAAAAAATTCTTTAGATACAATTTTAATTACTTTTGGAAACGATTTCTTTAATTGTGACAATGTTCAAGGAACAACAACTCACGGTACACCTCAAGATAATGAAAAAGATTATTTTACAGTTTGGGATGCAGGTGTAAGACTAGGAATTTCTGTTATTGAGTATTTGCTTAAAGAAGCCTCTGGAGTAAAAATTCATGTAGCTAATGTTCAAGGTAATCACGATTTACAATCCAGTCATGCAATGTTAGCAGCTTTGTACTACAAATATTTAGATTCAAATAGAGTAAAGGTAGATATTAGAAGCGATGAAAAGTCGAGATACTATTACAGATATGGCGACAGTTTGATCGGCTTTGGTCACGAAACAAAGATTAAAGAATGCCACAGAATTATGTCTTCGGAATGTAAAGACTGGTCAGAATGTAGATATAAAACAATGTTCTTAGGACATTTGCATAAAGAAGAGGTTCTCGATACAGGTGCTCTTGTTGTAAGAAGATTACCAATCCTTTCAGGAAAATCAATTTGGACAGATTCAAAAGGTTATATGGCACATCCAAGAGCTCAGTCATTTATATTCAATGCTGAAAAAGGATTAACTACTACATTCAATGTAGAAATGGAGTAAAAACATAGATGGAAGAGAAAGACACAATATTACCTCAAATCGAGCAAGCAGCTGCAATTGAAAAAGATTGCCCTCCTGGTTATGTTCGCATTAGGATGAGTACAGGTGGACAATACGGTGCACCTGCAGTATTTCACATTCGCAACTTCGGAGTAGAAGAAGCACTTGCTTTGGGTTCAATGGCTCAAGACGATATTCCAATCAAAGTACCAAGTCTTCTTCAGAAAGTTATTTTAGAAGATGATGTAAGAATTGAAGACTTTTATGAAAGTGAAGTTTCAGAATTCTGTATACACTTCTATGAAGCTTTTTACAGTCACCTTCTTAAAGACCTTCCTTACACTGTTACAGAAGAAGATAAAGAATGGATGAAAAAGGAAGTATACCACGGAAGAGAGACTGAGGACTACCAAGAATGGCTTAGAGGACTTGAAACTGGAAAAATTCAACCAAAATTTGAAATCGATCTTAGAAAAGTAAAATATTATACTATACCTGAGAAACCTGTAAGACATATTAAGTATAAAAATGGAGACTTCTCTTGCGTATTCCAGTATCCAAAATTCGGTGATACAGCTATTTTGCAGAGAGCATTAAAAGAGAAGTTCAGAACTCAGGATGCTCAAATGGGAGCATTGTACGAGATTTACAAAAGAAAACAAGACTGTGAAGCAAGATTGCGTAAAGGTGAAAACATTGCTATTGATCAGATTCCTTATCTAGATGAAGATGATATGAAAGCAGTTCGCGAATATGAGCTTGCAAAAACATCGTACATCTTTACAACAATGAAAGGTTTACAATTATGTGAATTCGATGGTCAAGATGTTTCTGGAAAAGAGCTTTCTGAAAGAGTTGAAATTGCAAAAGATCCTCGTATTGATTTCTCAGCATATCAAACAATTTCGGAACATTTTAGCAAGTTGCAAATAGGTCCTGTAGCAACAGTTACAATTACAAATCCTATTACAGGTCAGTTAAAGGAAATTGAATATCCCTTTCGGACCCTTGACTTGCTTGCCGCTATTAGACATTACAAATCTGATAACGCAAGTATTGAGCTTATCTAGGTATACAAGTAACAATTTTGATACTTGTATGAAGATGCCAACACATATGTTTATATCGATGTGCAATATCTTAGCAAGTCAATTTAAGAAGGAAGCGGAAGAACAGCAAAAGGAACAGGAAAGCGCATCAGCTGATTTACCAAATCTTAGAAATTTTTCAGACATTGGTAACTTAGCTTCGAGCCTAGGTTTATCTAATCTAAGTATTCCTGGACTTTAATATAGAAGGTTGCCAGAGCAGGCAACCTTTTCTATTTTAGAAATTGTGAAAAAGGTTTTTGAAAACTTCTATATTAGGTATAAAGTACTGGAGGAAAAGGTATGGAAAATACTATAAAAATCCTAGAAGAAAACTTCTTTAGAAGATATGATAAATTAGACAATTTAGATCAGCAAGAGTTGGCTCTTTTTGCAAAAGAATATCCTTTAAGAGTTCTAGAAGAAGATATTCTTAAAATTGCCAAAGAGTATGACATTGAAGTCGTTCCTGTACAAACTGTAGCAACTGAAGTAAGCAACTCTAAAAACGAAAAAAGTATAGTTATTACTAGAAGCATTTCTTTGATAGATGATTATCCGAGACTTCATCAAAACGAAATTGCAGCAATTTTTACTTCCAATCTTAGAAGTCTTTTTTCAAAAAATGTAGGTAAGAGTTTTTATTGTCTATGTCCTCTTATGCTGGACAATGTTCACAAAACAATTAATATTTTTGGAGAATTCTTTGCAGCCTGAGTTGTTTTTCTTTAATTCTCTAATAAAAGCAGTTGTTAATCTACTTATATTTCCAAACCTGATTTTGAAAGTCTCAAAGTCCTCTTCAAACAGTTCATCAGGACTTTCATCTCCTTCAGATTCTAAAAGAGAAGGATAAAGCAAATGTTCCAAATCATTTGTCAAAAGCCGAAATTCACTCAAAATATTTTGTATTGTGACTTCTTCAGATTCATTCAATATTTGTTTTTCAATTTCCGATATTTTCATCTTCCGTATCCTATTCTGCCATTTTATCTACCTTCTTTTTATTTTGAATCTCTTTTTCCTTTTCTTGAGCTAGACTATTAGCTTGTCTTAAAGTCAAAATAGGTTCAATTTTATCTCTTTTATTATACTCATTGATCTTTTTGTCCAAAAGATTCATATTGTCTAAAAAGTCTTTATGAGCTAATTTCAAATTCTCATTAGTAACTTCTACTAAGTCATTATAATCGGTATTGTAGGTTCTGGACTTTTCAACAACCTTTACTAAAGTCTTTTCAAAAATATTTTTCTCAGTCACTGTAAAAACCGCGCTAGTTAAAACTCTTTTTATAAATTCTATCTCTTTGCACGCAAGTTCGTTGTTTTTTACAAATTTTTGAAGTAAAGTTTGTTCATCGTTTTGTTCGGATTCATTCAGTTTACGGTTTTCAAAAAGTGGCTCAACCTAAAGATTGTACAATTGAAGGAGAATTAAATCCATCTCATCAATATATTCTCCAAGCTTGCGCAAATGAGAAATTGTAAAAGTTTCATTTGATTCCTTAACTTTCATAACAATTATTTTAATCTCTTTCGCATAATAATATAGTTTATTTTTTGCTAAAAATCTCAAAAATATTTTTTTTCTTTTGGAGAATGAAGTACTTAAACTGGATCTAAGAAATCTCACATACAAACTAATTGAAGAAATGAATAGAATACTGTTACCATCTGGACTTAGAGAAAATTACAAAGCATTAGATAGAGAATTATTTTGGGATACAAAAGAACAGAGTCTTTACCTTCGCAATAAAAATAGATGGATTCTCATGGCTGGTAAATGGAAAAACTGGCCAGTAGTTGCAGGTGATAATCTTGAAATAATCTTTCCGATTAAGGATGATGTAAGACATCGGTATCCAATGATTCGATTAAAAGATGATATTGTTTTGCATTCTATGGAACTTGGAAAGTTTTCTACAATTCCTCATTGGAAAGGTTTTATAAAACTTGGTGAAGTAGAAAATACATCTTTCTTTCCAGTGTTAAAGTTTAGTAAAGATTCCCACGAGATAGTTGCTGGAAAGTTTTGGGTAAAGACACGCAGAATTGATGGTACTGATGAATATGGAATTTATCACGCTTCCATGTGCAGTGACGGTAAATGTAGTATATATGGTAGTGATTCCAGAAACATAAAAGACACAATAAATTACGAAAAGTTTGAGGATGGCACCGAAGAGATTGGTTTCAGGACATTCTCAACTTTAGAAAAGGTAATCACATACGAGACAATTGAAAATGCTCCATATCAACATACAAGAGAGATTTTCTTTACTCTTTATGGTAGAGATGATATTCGTTTTGAATCTTCTGAAGGATCTTCGATAGCTTTTACAAGGCTTACAGAAATTTACGACACAGGTAACGATCCTCTTGACGGAAGATATTGTTGGTGGTACGAGTTAAGTATGGCGGATTTCAGACGTATTACAGGTATACCTAGGGTAACAGGTTTAAGCCTTGATCAGTTTGATGACAATAGTTTTGTGTACTTCGACATCTTCATAAATGCAGCAGAAAATGCTTTTTCAATTGACCGAGCTTTTATAACAACTCGCAAAGCTACTACCGAAGATGAAATTGTTAGTGAAGGTAGAATTTGGTGTCACAATCCTTACTGGATGACTCCTAATGATAAACATACGATAGATGTAGGAGATAGTTTTAAGTTTATTTCAAACGTTTTTGATGATAGCTCGGACAACTTGAGTTTTAGTCCAGGTACTCGTATAAAAATTATGGATGTTTATGCAAACGTTATCGGTGGTACAGTAACAATTGCTCACGAACATGTTGTTTTGTCTCCACCTACTAAAGTAGAGATTTGGTATAATGGCTGGGACACAAGGGCTGAAGAAAATAAACCTTCCTTAGAAAATAGATCTGAGGATTTTGCAGAAAGTTTAGTATTAGCAAGGAATTAAAATATGAATAGAATCTGTACAACTACAACAGTTGAAGAAAGAAAAAATCAAGTAAGAGATAATGTAATTCTTAATCGAGAGCTTTTGTATACGAAAGATGTGGAAAATCTATACATGAAGTATGATGATGAGTTAATTCCAATTGGTGGTGAATGTAAACAGAATAAATTGACACCTGGCGACAACATTGAAATTATTCGGGAAAAAGATGAAGAAGAAAATCCTATTCTTCCTGAAGAAATTAGACTTTCGGATGATATTTATATCAACACATGTACATTGCATCCAGATGTAGAAGGAATACACGATTGGATAGGTACCATTAAACTTGGTGAGCTTCACGGCGGTAATACAATATTTCTTTTTACAAAACGTACTGAAGTGGATGAGCCAGATCTTGCATGCATTTTAGGTGGAGAAATTTTCGTAAAAATTGTTGTTGATGAAGATGAAACAGAAATTAGATATGCTCATTATACTTTAACTTGTACATCTACTGGTTCCTGGTCATTAAAAGGTGCTGCAGAAATGGAAGCTGCTGTACGTATGGTTAGAGCAAAGTGGGAAAATGAATGGTATTATGGAATTAAAATTCCAAATGTACTGCTTACACACACTGTTCAACGTAGCCGTTCAATGTCATACTCTATCCGTGTTGGTACAAGTTATGGTTCAAATAGAGATAGAAATCACCTCGAAGTAATAGATTCAAACGGAACATACTTAGGTACATTTGTAGATACAGGAATTGTAACAAACAACAATAATCGTAGACATATTCAATACATTGCTTTGGATACAATCATACCTGCAATACCGGAAACTTGGAAACTCAAAGGCGAGATTGCGAATTATTATGGTAAAGGTTATTTTTTATATTTCGATGTTACTTATGAATATGTAAACAATTCACATAATTTAAGACTTCTAGGAGGCAGTATTTGCAATCGTTCAGGTAACTACGATCCTGCGGATACACCTAATGCTGTTGTTTTCAGCTTTGGCAGTAGTGATACAGAAAATTTTGATTGGAGTAGCAGTTTACTATCAACGTCAATGTCTTACGCAAACTACTCAAACAACTATACACTAGGCTTTGTTACAACAACCGTTCAAGCAGAGGAAGTTGCTACAGAAACAGCTCCTTTTCATAGAGCAGAAATTTGGTTCAATGGTTGGAAACATTTACCATTGCAACCATTTGGCTATGTAGATTCTGAAATCGAGTACGTCGTTTTATCGGACACTTCTCATGACAATGATTCCTTTGCAGAAACATTTCAAATGGATGCTTCATCGACAATTACTAAAATTCCAACATTGCACGATACTGGAGAAGATAATGCTCCATATAGATTTATTGTTACAGGTACAATCAATATAGGTCAGTTACGAAGTATTGCAGACTTATGTAGAGATCCCGAAAAGCAGATTTATCTGGACCTAAGCAATGCAACTGTAGCTTCAGATGCTCGTAACTGGAACGATTACATTTTCAAAGGTTGCTCTAGTCTGAGAGGTTTAATTATTCCTCAAGGAGTAACGCAAATCAGTGAATGTTGCTTTATTTGGTGTACATATTTAAGACACCTTGATTTGTCACCTTCAGCAAATACTTTAATATCTATTGGAGCAGATAGTGGTTGGAGTACATCTATTGGATTGTTTACAAGTACTCGAGTACGCGATTTGCTCGTTCCTGCAAGTGTAAATAGAATAGGAAAATACTTAGTTGGATCTTCCAATATTGAAAAATTAATTTTCCTTCATACAGGTCAAAATCCTATAAGTGTTGAGCAATGGTCATTTATGATTATTAGTGCTGGAGGTGGTACACAAAGTACCTTGCCAGATGATTTTCACATGTATGTAACAGAGAGCTGGTGGAATGGTTATTTAAGTAGATGGTGGAATGGAGCTGGTTCAGGTATCTACTATCAGTGGAATACAACAGAAGGTTGGTTTACTTCAGAGCTAGTAAGATCAATTGTAACGTTCAATCCAGACTGGGGACAAGAGGATTGGCAAACATTTGCTGATACCTATAAATGGACAGAAGATCTAGTCAACAAAGTTAGAGCACAATTTGGTCATCCAGATGCAATTGAAATTAAAGAAATTAACATTATTGGTTAGAGGTTTGAGAACTAGGAATAACTAATTATTCTGTAGAATAATTCGAGGTTGGTATTTATGATAAAAAATAAAGATGATGATTTCCTTGGTGATAAAATCACAAGTAACGTTAAGTATGCAGACAACGAGTGGCAAGCCCAAGGTACTGTAGATAGAGACAGCGTATATACAAAAGAACCTTTATTAGATCTGCTTTTCGAAGGATTTAATTATGGTAGAGATGAAGGTGATTATCAAGAATATGTAGCAAGAGCTAGTACCTTTACAGCAAGTGGTACAAAGCAGGCAGCGTATGTACCAGCAAAGCTTCAACACGATTTATATGTTGTAGACTCGCAATATTACTCTAACAGTGCTACATCGTGTGTAAACAATATCTTCTCATTAAGCACATATTTGAAGAAAGGTATTGCTTTAGCTAACCCAGTTTACGATGACAATTCAGCTACTCAAAGAATTCAACTTTTAGGTCTTAAAAGAGTTGCAAATACTGGAGAAGCCTCAGATATTCTTTGGGAAAATCCAGCATTAAAAAATGTCAGCTTTTTTGATGTTTTTAAATACCTCTTACCGGACTATCATTTAGATTCTACAATTACAACTACAGAAAAGTTTGTTAAGATTCTTAATAGATATAGATTCGAAAATGAAATTATTAAACTTTCTAAAGGAAAATCTAAAATTCCGTTAGAGGAGTTAAGTCTCGAAACAACTATAGGTGACTTTGTAGAGACCTTAAATCAAGTTACATACAAAGTATTCTCTAAAGCAGGTGAAGAAGATGTAGTTAAAGAAGGAAATCTCGCAGATGTCTTCATTGAAGACTTCACAATTTACCTTCACAATCCAAATGATATTAAGATGCCATTTTACAATAGAGGTAATACCAAAGTTGGAGATGCACATTTAAGAGAAAATGAAGATACAAGAACATTTAAGACAAGATTTATTGCAAACTCTTTATCAGGCAACTTGTATCGTACAGATAGTAAATTAAGTAAACCAGTTAACTTGGAAAAGTTAAACGACATTCTCGAAGAAGCTATTTTTACAGATTTTCCATTCTATGCTTCAAGAGTTGCATTAAAGACTGTAGATAAAACTAGTCAAGTTTTAGCAGATGAACTTTTCAAAGAAGGAAAATACGCACATCTTTATAGTGATAGCAATACAGCTTACAATACACTTTTAGCTGAGTATACAAAAGCTGTTGATAGCATCGATACATCTATCAGTATCTATTGTCCTGAAGTTTATTCAGAATATACAAACTTGAACTCTCCAGAACAGTCTTGGGGTATTCACTTCCTTAACGAAGAGCCAACAGAAAATATTTTCCAAGATCTTGATAAAACTTACAAACTTTACAACAATGTAATTATTGGATATAAGTTAGCTGATACATTGATCGCAAACAGAACATTTGTCGGCGGTTTCTACTACTTGATTAGTCAGTATCAAAGCCAAGTTGAAGCACCGATAACATTGGATATTCCATTACAAGAAAGAGCAGTCTTCAAAGGCTTCTACGATTGTGCATCTTCTTCCGAATTGGAAACAAGATTTACATATTATCCAACAATTACAGCAATTAATGCGTTGTATAAATTAGGACACACAAACGGTCTTACAGCAGCAGTAATTTCAGAAAAAGATTCAGAAAATAAGAATTATGAATTTGCCGACGACATTAAGAACTGGTTAAGTAAAGAATGCTTTATCTTCAAAGGTAATGTTTATGGTGACTATGTTGAAGAATTGAACTTTATGCAGGATCTAACACCTGATTCTGATGTACAGTTCAAGAGTGCTAGAATTAAAGCAACAGAAGTTCCATATTCAAGACATCAGGATTCTAAATATGAAGTTCCATATATAGAACAAACAGCTCCTTTAATTAACAATACACCAGACAATAATGAAGGCTTCGGAGTTTATGGATCTGATGCTTTAGCTAATATTGGTAATATTGAAGGTGCAGAAAAAGATGCCAATGGTAAAGTTACAAGAAATGTAACTCCACCATTTATTTACGATTATGATAAAGGTAATCAAAGCGAATATATTGATACAGAGATCGACCCTAGAATAAAAAGTACTTCAGGAAATGGTCAAAGAATTAATACAAAAGATAATAAAGGTAGCTTAACTGTTGAAAAAAGACTTTTATCTCCAACAATAGATGAGTTGTGGACATTCTTAAAGTATTTAACAGAGTCAGATGGTAGTGGCGTTGATTCAGGTATCAACGAGAGATTGCCAAAATTCTACGGTGTACAGAAAAGCTTTATCGAAGATACAATTACAGTAAAACCAAACAATGTTGGAATTCTTACGAATACAGTTAACCCAAGAGCAAAAGAAAATTCGAAGACTATCGACATCTTGAATTGGGCTCCTATAGCAACTAAAGAGCCAGAACTACACTGGTCACCAAAAAATACCGATAAGAATAAAGATAGGGTAGAGTTACAATTTGGTGGTTACCAAATTACAAGATATATTGAAAAGATTTACGACTATGAAGTAAAACCTTTTTCAAGAAGATCCGAAGAATATAACGATAATGAAGTATATGAGTACAATACAGAGGTTTCTACAGATAAGAACAGTGTAACAGGTTATCTAGAGAAACTATACAACAGTGCAATTTTAGCATTTGACTTACCAGAAGTTTCTACAGAATCTAAATTAAAGTCTATGGTAAACGTTGGATTGCTATATGCAAACGTATTAGAAGAATCTAATAAGAGTACTCTTTTCGAGGATCCAACGACAGCTGCTTCTGAAGCAGAACAATTTATTTTTGCAAAAACTTCAGATGCTAACTTAATTACAAAAAATAAACCAGTTCACGATACAGTTCAGAGAAAGATGGCTTTTGATGAAATTGCAAATATCTTGAACTATCACAAAGCTGATGGTGTAAACGAAGCTACATCTAAGCACAATCACTACAAAGAGTATTTGGAAAATCCAAAAAACTTGAAAGAGATTGAACGCGATTTAGAAACAATTCGTCAAAACTTACAAACACTCGCTGAATTCTCTGTAGCAAGCTTTGCTAGTTTAGGTTATGCCGATCGTGCACAAAATAGAGGTACATTGCATCAGTTGCATAAAAATGCTTACGAGTATCTCTCAACATTTATTTATTCTGTAAACAATACATTAGCTAATGTAACAGATTCAAAATACAATGTAACAGTTGGCTTAAATGATTTAGAAACAGATTTAAACAACCTTAATGAAAGTCTTGTTGTTGTAGATGCAGATAAGAGAGTTGCTTTCGACGATGGTGAATATGAAGATAGATACTTAAGAGAGAATTACGATGCTAGTGTGCTTGACTTAAGCAGTAATGTTACAGAGCATTCTAGAGGCAGGCACTATCTCTATAGAGTAAATGAGACACTGTTATCTGAAATCTATTTAGCTGCGGATGGTACTTGGAGAAGTGTTCATGAGCACACAGTATTGCCGATCGTGTTTTCAGATCACTAATCTATAGAGCTAAACTAAATTAAAGTATGTTAAGAAATCATAAAGTTCGAAGAGTTACAAAACGTACTTACGACCAATACAATCGTTTTGATTATTCACATTTACCAGATAACTTGAATCCAGTTAATCCGACTCAACTTGAAAGTCAGTACGATGAGATTGTAGGTGCTATACAGAAAAGAATTGTAGAGGCTTATGAAAAAGCTAAAGTAACTCCGCCTGCAGAACTTTTTGATCCAGACACATCTCCAGCTACATTGTTAAACGATGTAAATGCACTGATGGGTAAACTCAAAGGAAATCCACTTTCAGACTTATATGATACTTTAGGAAGCTTTGATGCACTAGCACCGTTTATGTCATCTTCAGACCCAGATAAAATTCCTGGGACTCATCCACTGAAACTAAATTGTAGCGATATTGAAAGTACTCTAAAAGCTTCCAAAGTAGACCTATCTAGAGTATCTCTTGCAGAAGCCCAAGCAATGTTAGATGTAGATAATACTGGAGAAGGTTCCGATACAACTACAAACAATGGTAACAGTAATAGTCTTCTATCAACAGACCCAGAGTCAGATGATAAAGATGCAGGAAAAGATCCAATACACATCAAATATGTAGGCTTAGAAAAGTCTGAAGACATGTCTAAATATCCTGAGACAGTTCTAGAAACAGAATGTCCAGTAACTTTAGAAAGACCTACAGAATCTCCAAACAATATGTTTTTCGGTGGTTGGTTTTATGATGAACTTTATAATCAAAAATTAGCAAATAATACACTAGATTGGCCAGGAAGAGATATTACAATTTATGCATACTTTAAAGATACAGAATCTGATGATAACGATAACGATACTAATGTTTTAGACAACGGTTTAGATTTATCCGGAGCAGTAGATGACAATAATTGTGACCTAATAGAGTTAGCTTTCTTAAAGATTATTCTCATCATTGTAATCGTATCTAAAGTACTAATCGATGTTTTGGTACTTGTAGTAACAATTCTTAAAACAGCTGCAGAAGTTGTAAAAGAGGCTCAACTTTGTTGGATTAACCCTCCAATGTTGACATCCTTGATTGGTTATGTAATGCAAAGGTTAGGAGCTATCATTTTCCAAATCTTAGGTATGGTTTTGCTTAAGCTTTGGGCTATGTTAAACACAGATTGTATTTCAAAGAATACGGTAAATACAATTGCACAGATTAATGCTGCTCTTGCAGGTATAACAGACTTGATTGGATCTGTAGATTCATTAGCTATCAACTTCTCTGACAATAGTGCAGATCTTTGGAATTCTGTAAAAGAATCTATCAAAACAATGAAAGATCAACTTAAAGATCAAGCAGAGAAAGTTTGGGAAGATATGGGTAAAGTTGGAGATCAATTAAAGCAAGCTGGAAAAGATATTGCGGACACTTATACAAATCCAGCTACGTATCTGGCTGCAGTACCTCCTGAGATTAGAAATACTGTTACAGAAGATATTAATGCATTTAATGACATAAAACAAAATATTACGAATTTACAAGCCACAATAAACAACATTACTAATAGAAATGGTAAGATTCAAAACGAGACTCCTCCAGGAGTTGAGACAATAGTATTCTCAAATTAACAAAGAGAAATCCGGATCTTTTGATCCGGATTATTTTTTAAAATTAATCTAACTTCGTTTCATCTACGTATGCAACTGGTTTTAAAGCTTTTGTTAATCTCTTCTTCGATGTTATGTGAGTGTTTGTTGGCAATCTATCTGCTAAACCGTCTAGAATTTTTGCAGCATCTTTTTTGTTCCAGCCTTTATCCTTTATATTTTTTCTAGCAGTTTTTTCTTCAGGAGACATCTTTCCTGTTTCAGGTACTGCTTTATCTTTATCATCTTTATCTGTATCGGGTTCAGTTTTATCATCTGATTTGTCTTTACCTAATATAGTTAAAGCATCTCTTGCTACACTTATCTCTTCAGCAGAGTATGGAAATTCAAGTTCCGCAGAATTCTCAAAACGTAAATCTGTTAAAGCTTCTGTTGTTACATCGTTACCGTCTTTAATTTCTAGATTTCTTACGAGCTTTACTAGTTCTTTATTTTTTAAGTCTGGATCTGGTGATGTAAATGCACTTATAAAAGCTTCTCGAACTTTTTTAGATTCAGTTGGAGTTGCCTTTTTTGTGAATGTAGCAATAAATACTTCTCCCGATTTTCCATTGCCAGTTATATCGAAATTGTTTACAGTGCAGGAATCTTCAATAGCTTTTATTGCTTCTTCAAATCTTTCATGAATTTCGTTTCTATTTAAACTCTTTAATTTTACTTCATAACTCTTTAAGCTAGTTGCACCTTCGATGATTTCTACCTTTTCTTTCTTTCCTTCTTGTAAGTATGCAAACATATAAACAGGTTGATTACCGCCAATATTTCTAATATTTTTGTTTGATCCTTTTGCAGTTATCCAAGCTTTTCTTAAGAGTCTTGTTTTTAGTACTCTCATCTTTTTAGTACCACTAACAATGTCTTCCAATTCTTTTTGAGCTTTTTCTGTTAAGAATCCATCTTTATCTAATAAAGATTCAACGTCACAAGAGCTGTCTGTAGATAAACATCCCAATTTAGATTTTAATAATTTTTTAAGATCTTCTGCTGTACGAGCTTCTGAGAGTCTTAAACTAAAAATATCTACATCGCCTTGATAGAATTCTAACAACTTACCAACAGCTATTGCTCTTGAAGTTTTTTCGTTAAAACAATCTACTGGAAAATCCTCTAAATTTGTTTTCCATCCTTTTTGTGTTTTCTTAAGATAAAAAGGTTGCTCTTTACATTCTCCAAATATGTATCTAGCCATAAATATTTTTCTCCTTAGATATTTAAAATTAGTAAAGACTTAACTATAATTAAAACAATTACATTAATTAAAGGTAGTTTTCAATATGTATTATTATGATGAATCTGACTACACTATGATGTTTAATGAATTGGATTTTAACTTACCTAGAGGTCATTCTGGGATGGTTTCCTGTCCACTTCACGAAGATAAACATCCATCAATGTCTATTAATCTCACTACAGGTCTATTTAATTGTTTCTCTTGCGGCTTTCATGGAAGAGTAGATAAGCTCTATAAAGAGAAAACTGGAAAAGCTTTTGGTAAAAAAGAAAGTTATTCAGCAGCAGACTTAAGAAATTTGTTTAAGTCTAGAGCAAAACCCGCAATCATACCCTCCAAAAAAGATTATTTTAAAGCCACTTTTACAGTCTATAAGAATTCAATACTTAAGGATTGGTTGAAATTCAGAGGTATAGATCTCAAAGTAGCTGATGCTGCAAAAGTGTTCTATGGGGAAGTAAAAATCACTTATAAAAATGATGAAAACGTAACAAAAGAGTATACAGTTCACGATAGAATAATGTTTCCTATTTACGATGAAAATCACAAAATGTGTAGTCTTGAAATGAGATTTCCATTTTTTGGAACAGAGTCGAAAGCATTCAAAGATTCTGTAAAGAAAGTACTCTATCCGAAAAACAGTACTGTAAATCTTCTATATGATTCAGAAAATCTAGATAAAACTAAAAAACTTTATGTACTCGAAGGTTTAATGGATTGTTTGGCTTTTAGGTCCCTAACTGGAATAAAGAATAGCACATCAATCTTTGGTGCTCAATTAACAGCACATCAGAAAGAGCTTTTGAATGAATTCCCAGAAGTATGCTATGTTTACAATAACGATCCTGCAGGATTGGTTTCTTTACAAAGTTTAAAGCAAAGCTATAAAGGAAAGTTTTCAGAATTAAAACCAGCAAACTCTTTCGATGATGTTGGTGAAATGGCTATGAATAATTTCAAGGAGATAACAGCATGGTTAAAGACAGAGAGATTTCAGAAATAGTAGAAAGATTAACAACTTTACTAAAACATTTACCATATAGAAAATATAGAGTTTCAAAAGCATGTCTTTTGAATCAAGGAACTACCTTTACAATAGTTTTGGCTTCAATAGACTCATTTGCAGAACCAGTTGTATTGAGTATTGAGAATACAGATGACTTAAATATTAAAAATGCAATTAAAGCTGTTAAGGATTGTATTCCTGAAGACTTTCTTAAAATAAATGTTACAGATATATCGACAAGCTTAAGCAACATTTCTTATAATTTTTCTGTAGAAAATGTACCTAGCTCTTTTGAGATTGTAAAACTACCATATAGACAATTGCAAATTAAAACAGCTACTTCAAAAAGTTTTTATGTTGATCTTTGCACATCGTCATACCATAGACTGTTGAGTCTTTTCGATAGACTTACAGTTTGGCCAAGTACAGTACTTTTTGAAGATGTTGCCAGAAACTTAAAAAGAAAAGAAATTGTAACATTAATGTTGTCGTTAACAAGTAATATCTAGAAGAGGTACTAAAGGAGAACCATCTAAAGCAGTTGCAGCACCTAAAGCTCCGCAAAGTTTAAATCCGTGCTTACCTAAAGATGTTTTATGTCTACCCCAAACAATAATATTATCAGCAGTCATTTCAATACTACCAGCCTGAATACGAATGAAGGAATTGGTCTTATCAGGAGATCCTACTCTGAAATAGATTTGATCTTGTGTAAGAGCAAAAGTTGTACCGGATTGAAGCATCATGAATCTCTCACCAGTTCTTACATTCACAACGTCCAAACCTACGGATGTTTTTTTTGAATTAGATATTCCAGCTTCATTGTATGCACTTACATTTTTTACATTACTAAAAAGAACTTTTAATTCAGAGTAAACAGCTGTATCTACATTTAAGTGACATCTCAACAAATGCTCTTTAAACTTGTTAAAGCCCCAAGCATCGTTTACTCCAGGATCTTCGATATTGTATTGATCATTTGCTTCACTAAGAATCCATCCTGTAAGATAGTCATTTGTACAAACGACCCAAACTTTCGTAGCAACACTTATATCTCTACAATCCTTTTCAGAGACACCTTTGATGACTGTTGTCGGATTGAAAGAAGGATAATTAGGAAGATCGGAAGCATCATAACCGATCATTTCAGGAAGAATTCTAACTTTAAGCATATCAGATTTTGCATTCATGTTGTCATAGATAACAGCACGACGAATGTAAAGTTGAGTTTGTTTATTTACCCTTTCCTGTGCGTCTAATTGTTTTTTGAGAAGTTCTGTCTTTTGCATACAAGATATTTAGTTGAGGCTTCGAGTTACTGAATATCTACTTTTCTAAGCTCGTTAAGACTCATGTTTCTTCCATTTATGTAATGTCCTTTGCAAAGAGATCCAGAGCTATAATAATCGATACATAGACAATCTGTAAAAGTAGTTCCTAAAAATTCTTTTGTTGCTTCTAAAATCATAGATTTTTCAAAAAGCTTTTTAGAGAATTCACTGTTTAGATCCCATGGCTCATTAGGATATTCGTTTTCAAGGCAGCTTATTACATATAAAAAGGAAGGTACTTCGAAGTATTGATTCTTTTTATGAATCCATTCAAAAGGGAAAGCTATAGGAATTTTTCTTACAATTAGACTTTCGTTTAGGATTATATCGTTTATTTTTAAATCTTTTGCTTTTACCTTTTCCTGAGATCTACCTCTCTTAATTGGGCTATTCTCATTGATGAGTATAGCTTTATAACCTGTAGGCGTTTTTAATTCTAATTTATAGTATAAATCTGGTTTTTGCATATACATTATTATAGTTACAACTCTAGTAATCTAATACTGGAGTATTTAAGTTTGCTTGATTTGTTCCGGACAATGTAAGTGTCTCTCCAGGATACTTTAAGTTCCATACCTTTTCTATTTCTAATTTTCCTGCCATTGGATATCCGTATTCATCTGTATGTTCGAAATCGAAAGTTATATTTACTTTTTGAAGTAATATTCCTTGTAATTTTACTCTAGCACCTAGCTCGTTCAAAACGGTTCCGAGATCTTCTTTATTTGTCTTTCTTACAGATGGATATCCAAATTCGATTGCAACTCCATAATTTTTGAGATCACTATAAAAATCAGAAGTTATTTCTCCGACTCTTTCTGGAACAAACTGTATTAGACCTTTTAAAACATCTGGTATAGAATAGGGTTGATTACCAGAGGACTGCACAACTTGCATTTTATATTTAGCTGCTGTAACAGCACCTTCACCACTTTTTATAACTTTTTTTACAGGAAAAGCCGCTTTTGGTACTTTTACTGTATGAGGTTTATCCATAGACATTGCATCAGCATCAGCAGCTTCTTTTAAAGTTTTGAGAGCATTTTTAGCTTCTTCGTTATAGTCAAAATAATCACCTTCATTAAAACCTTGAGTATCGGTTACCGAATCTTCAAACTCTTGTTTACCCGCAGTATATACACTAAGCGCAGCTTTACGCAAGTTATTTGCTTTGTTGTTGTCAAACTTGAGGTACGTATCCTTATCATCAAACCAACCTGGTTTTGCTTCATCGATTTTTACAGTACCTTCACCTAAACTCTGCAAGTTTGTGGCTGTATCTGCAAATACATCAATAGTATCGAAAGCTTTAGTCTCATTTACATTTGTACCTACTTTGAAGCCTTTGGAAAGTATCTTATTTATTGCCTTAATACCAATTTGTTGAGGAAGAGGTGCAGGAACAGTATTACCTGCTGCTTTAACTAAGCCACCTTCTCCAGCTAGTATAGGAAAAATTGCAGTTTTTAAATTCACTAACGGATCCCATACTTCTTTTTTAGCACTAAACATATTACATTTACCGTATGCAAAATGTATAGTAATTTTAGAACCTCCTAAAGGTTCTAAAGCAGGTATGTCTGCTCTATAAGGTATGTTATATCTATAAGCTGTAGTAAGTTCTTCTAAAAGAGTTTCAGCTGTATCTGTAGATTTTGTACCTTTTACGAAAGACTTCCAAAGGGCATACAAAAAGATTGCAGAGTTTCTTAAAGAATCTTCATTTTTTTCAAAATTTACATTCTTTAACATAGGTATTTGTTTTGCAACAGCATTCATAGCTACTGTTACAGGTTTTAATGTTTGTTCAACAGCCTTCTCCGCATAATCTGTTCCTGATTTCCAGTTCTCTGTAAAAGATGCACCAAGATTTTGTAGACACTTTACATCCAAATCTCCGTACCAAGACCAATAGAATTTATTACCATCTGTGAAACCACTTTTACCTGCAATTTTACACTTTTTACTTGTATCTAATAAATATGTTGAAGTTGATGTTGATGCCACTTTAATAGTCCTTTCCGTATACTAAAATTAGTAAGTTTGTACGTTTTTGAAAAAACTGTTTCTAGGCTACTAATTATAACGTAAAAAACAGTTAAAGGAAAGCTTTACGATTTTCTTATAAGGAGATAGATTATATGGCTAAAACAACATGGAGATTTGAATTTGTTGATATCAACAAATCCATTACTATTAATGAAACAGAAGCAACATGGACTGGATTTGCCGTAATTCGTGCACCAAAAGGAACAACAAAAGCAATGTATGTTCCTCCAAAAAATCAGCAAATGATTGAAACAATGTTTGGTTATGCTTCAGCCGATTGGCCTGATATTTATGAGGTTATCGACTTTAACCAACAATACGGTGTTTACATTTCTGCACCAACAGTTGATGTTGCAGAGTATCCAAACTACTTTGGTGGAGTTTACTTAACAAAGTATGGTCTCTTGGAAATGTATAGAGTTACAGACAAGAAGAATCCAAACTTCGAAATCGGTTTAAAGATTAGAGCAGAATCAACTTCTTTACCAGATGTTGATGCTTCTACATTTGTAGTAGCAAAACTTAACGATCCTGGAACATCTGCAAAGATTGAAATCACAGGTGTTGATGCTGATGTTTACAAGAAATTGCAATACATCGATTTCAAATGGACAGGAAATGTACCTTTCAGATACAAATTGGATAAAGCAAATGGCTGGTTGTTACCAGATAGTTCTTCAGTAGCTGATGCAGCTGCTCAGAAGATTGTTTGTGGTTCATTCCAATTAAACGCTGATACAAGAAAATACGACTTCATTATCGGTGGTACAAAAGCTGAACAATATGGAAACGTATTTACAGCTGCAATGAACACTGTTAATGATGAAAAGATTTATGGTATTCCATTCATCGATTTCAGTGGAAGAACATTTAAAGCTGAAAGCATCTACGATTACAGTCAATACATGACAACAGCTGATGCAACATATGACAGTGTTGACGAATGGATTGCTGGAGATACTACAGGGTTGCCAACAGCAATTTTGAATGCTATCGTAAATGGTGGCACAGTTCTTACAGCAGAAGGAAATAAACTTAAATACGAAACTGCACTTACAGATGCATTTAAACTTGTTTACAGTGTTGCTGGTGATGTATATTCATATCATATTCAACCATCTCAAACAGCAAACAAAACAAAAATTTCTGTAGGTCAAGTTGTATACGATAAATACAATTATACAAGAAAATTGTACTATACATCAAAAGTTTATACATCTTTACCAACACCAGATACAGCTGCTAAAACTTTTGCAAAAACATTTACAGAAGATGGTTATTTAGCTCTTGCTTATACAGATAAAAACAGTGACGGTGAGCCAACAAATGAAGCATTAAGAATTTATGCTTACTTGGAAACAGAGGATGAAGATACAGAAGAAGTAACAAGTGCATGGGTTGATGTTACAGGTGACTATGCAACAGATAGCGTTCTTGCTTTCGATACACTTGATAGCGATACAAATGACGATATTCATCACAAAATCTTTAGAGTTGGTGAATCTTCATTGACAGAAATGACAAAAGATGCTACAGATGAAGATTTTGTTCTTACAGAGAACGTTCTTTACAACTCTTACTTCTCAAAAGCAACTGAAGAGGATTCAGAAGGTGAAATTCACACATCTGGAGCATTCACAGGTTCTCTTGATGAATTTGGTGTAGATGAGAATGGTACAGATAACTATTGGGAAGAATTAATTCCTCCTGGAGATTCAGTTGTATATGCTGAACCTTATGTTGTTAGAACATTCGATGAAGACTTAGATGATCGTGGTATTTACACAGGTTACAGAATCGATGGAGATGCAACTATAGTAATTGCCGGTCAAAGATATGTTGACTATGTTGTTGAAAAGAATATAAAAGATGGACAGACAGGTGGTGAAGCAACATTTGCTAAACCAGCAATTCAGAAAAAAATTGTTAAAATTGTAAAAGAAGGTCTTATTGAAGCCGCAAAACCAAAATATGAAGATTGTTCAATTTTCTTCGAATGTACAGGAATTGATTCATTGAAAACATATCTTGGTGCAATCAGAACTGCTCACTATACAGCAACAATAGTTACACCAAAAAATCTTACAAGCATTGCAAATTGTAAAACATACAATGTTACTGGTAGATGTAGAGGTACAGCTCAGTATGCTCAAGAACTTCTTTACAAAGATAAAAACCTTAGAAAGAAGTATTATGCTTGTCCAATTGGTGCAGTAGCAGCAATGTTGATGAGAATTATGGAACAAGAACTTGGTGGCGTTGCTCCAATGTGGATCAACGAAGGTAGTGTAGGTGGTCAAATTACAGACTTGTTACAGAGAACACCAATTTCAGCTAGATGGGACTTCACAGATGATGATACAGAAATCTTCGATATTAAAGGTATTAATCCAATCTTAATGGATGAAGAAGATGGAGTTATGATTACATCTCATAGAACAACAGAACAAAATGCTGGTGACTGGTCTTACTTAGGTCACTCAATGTCATTTGACTTGTGTAAACGTGAGATTCGTGACAATGTTATGAAACCTCAGATTGGTAAGAAAATCAGTCCACACTGGATTTCAAAACGTCAAATGCAAGTTGATAAGATTCTTGGTAGGAGAACTGGTGGAGATGATCCAATTTGGTCATACGCACATTCTGATGTTGCTAGTGCTAATACAGAGTACACTAGAGCACAAAAAATCTTCAATATTCCAGTTGAAGTTCGCGTATATCCATTCAGTGAAAAAGTAAGATTAAGCTTTACAAATCTAAGCCAAATTACGACTGTTAGTGATTAGTACAACCAACTTAACTATATTCAATCATTGAAGTGTAGTTAAGGAGTTGTAAATGGCAAAACATGGTATAAAATTAACAGATGAAATCCTCGATTTTAATACAGTCGAGGATTTCGCTGTGATTAGAGCAGAGTATAAGCAAAAAACAACAAGTAAGATTTTATTGCACAGAATGTAAAGAACCTGTTGTAAGAAATGTAGAAAGAATACAATCCTTGATATCGCATGATCAATTTACACATCTTTGTAGAAACTGTCAAAGAAAAGCTACTTCGCAAAAGTTATATGGTTGCGATTCTCCTACACAAGCTCAACAAACAAAAGAGAAAAATAGAAAAACAAGAGAAGAAAAATTCGGAAGATGGAATTCAGATAAACAAAGACAAGCTTTGAAAAAGGTTTTTGAAGAAAGAAAAGATGAAATAATTGCAAAAAGAGAACAAACTTGCTTAGAAAAAGCAGGCGTTACGAACATGAATAAAACGAAAGAAACTCGAGATAAAATAAAGCAAACATGTTTAGAGTATTTTGGCACAACAAGCTCTTTAGCCGCAGAACCTGTAAAAGAAAAAAATTAAGGAAACATGCCTTCGAAAATATGGTGTAGAAAATGCCCATCAGTCTTCTGAAGTTATTCAAAAGACAAAGGAAACTTGTAAAGAAAGATATGGAGCAGAAAGTTATTTTGCTAGTGAAGTTGGAAAAGAAAAAATCAAGCAAGTCTTTTTAGAAAAACATGGTGTAGAGAATCCAAGTCAAGTTAAAGAAGTTCAAGCAAAGAAAAATCGTAAATATTTTTATGAAAATGTATATTTTGACAGCTCTTGGGAAATAGCTCTTTGGATTTATGCTAAAGACCATGATGAAGAAATTGAAAAGGAACCTTGTACTCTGGATTATGAGTTTGCAGGTAAAATACATAAGTACTATCCAGATTTTCGTTACAAAGGAGAACTTGTAGAGCTAAAAGGATCTCAGTTGTACAACATCGAAACAGGAGAAGTTTCCGATATTTACGCTAATTCTGAAACAATTAAGCAACAAGTTCTTGCAAAAATAGATTGTGCTAAAAGAAACAATGTAAAAATATGGGGTCAGCATCAAATGTACGACATTCTAAAATACATAAAAGAAAAATATGGTCCAAATTATTTGCAACAGTTTCGAAGAACAAGTAAGCAATAGTTGAAAAGAAAATCGCAACTTTTATCAAAAAAATATTAGAAACCTTTTGAACTGGACCACCTATACTATATACAACGTTTCGTTAAAAGAGAGGTACGTTTATGTTAGATAAAAAGATTTTAGAAGCCACAAGTGAAGATCTTAAGAAGATGTTACATGAAGTAGATCAGACTGTAGCAGCTAAAGCATTCTCGCAGGTTTCAGAAACAGTTTTAAATAAAATCACAAACGAGTTAAGTGAAAGAGCTAAAGATCTCTTACTCGAGGAAATTGAATGGGCTCGAAAAAATGTAGAGGCCTCAGAAATAGCTGAAGCTAAATCAATTGTTCTTAAACATTTTTAAGAGGAAAGGAATGCAGCTATATGAAACGATAACTCTAAGGAAGAAAGATTCAGGTTTACCTGTTAATCTGTATATTGACGACTCACTCTCATATAAAAGAGGAAAACATTCAAAAAGAATAAAATTTCAAACAGATAAAGGTGACAAACCAAATACAAGAGGAAGTTTTTCCTCAATGACTTTAGATGGAAAGGTTGTTGAGAAGACTTTACCAAAAAAGCTTGAGATATCTCAAAAGGATATTGAGGCTGTAAGTAATTTTGTCATAAACAATTATGAATGTCTATCCCTTGTAGCTGATTTTGACTTGGATTACGATTACTTCAAACATCATTTAATGATAAAAGGCGGTGAATTAGCTACAGAAGAGCAACTTAAGACTCAGAAAGAACTTTTGGATGCATATTTAGCTGAAAACGCCGAATCTTAAATAACTCTACAAGATAGGTTTTCCTGAAAATAAGCCTTCTGATTCACCTATATTATAAACCGAGAGGTGCAATAAAAATGGATGAGTATGGCATTTGGATAGAAACCAATGAAAAAGGTTGTGTAGCAACAATTTTCAAAAAATCTGAATTTTCGGGCGAATTTGTAACAGAAGGTTTTGGTCCTTACGAATTGAATAAAGGAATCGAAATCATTAAGCAAAATGGAAATGTTGTCGACAATCTTCTACTCCCAAATAATGAAATGGATAAAATCGCAGAACTTTTGTTAAAAGTAGGACTTCCAAAAAATCAAATTAGCTCTTTAATGCTTTGAATCTGTTTTTCTAACATTTGATTGGTTACGTAAATTGACAAATCTGTATATAGAAGATTCTGCAAATCTTTCTTTTCTTTAGTCCTTGGTAGATCTTCAAAAACTAAAATTCCGCAGAAAAAGTTTCCTAAAAGTTCAGCTGCTTCCTGTAGATTACCTTCAAAACTTGCGATGAATTCTAAACAAAAGACTTCTTTATCTACTTTTTGAAAATTGTTTGATTGCAAAAAGTCTTTTCCCAACTCTGGAAACTTTTGGTGCAAAGCAAATCTAAAACCTTGCCTAATTGCATTATGTCCTCTTTCTCTAGTACCTAAAAGACTTAAAAATCTTTTTTGCATTTAATTCAACCAATCTCATAGTTATTTTAACTTAGTTTTTTGAATTATCGAGCCTGTAAAAAACCTATAGTCTTTAAGTAGTGAATTAAATTCAAAGTTTTTCTAGAAGGAGCTAAAAACTTCAATCTATAATTTTAAGTATAAAAGAATTGAAGTATTTATCAGCTACAGAAAGTTGATATTCCAAAAATTTTACTATATTCTAGAAAAGGAAAAACTATGAGTGAAAGAATGACAATTGGTGAAATCGAAGCACAAGACTCAGAAGAATTAGCAGTCGTAACAGATATTGATAATGTAGATGTTGTTGATGCTGCGTACTCGGAAGCAGATAGGAAATTAACAGAATTTGTTTCTAAAAACATCATGTTAATGCAAGAACATTTACTTCAACAAGAGATTCCAGACCTTCAACATATCAACAAAGCATATATTGACTCTCTGCCAACAGCAATTTCATTAAACAGACTTTATCAGAAAGTTTTATTGAATAAAGCTAAAGCAGATGAAAAGTTAGCATTGTTCGACGATCAAGCTATGGATGCTACTAAAAAAGAGTTAAATAGAGAGGATAATAAACGAACCTGGTATTCTGCTACAGAGTTGAAAGCTGCTGCTCATACAAAATATAAAGCAAAGTATGCTCAGCTTCATGCACAATGTGACTTAGCCGAAGGAAGAAGAAACTTCGTTGAGAGGTTGTGTAAAGCTTGGGACAGTTGGCAATTTAGTTTAGGTCAACTTTCAAGAAACTTAATTGCAGAAGCAAATGCAAATGGATTGGATCTAAAAGGTCAGAGTGTTATGCCAGCAGATCCAGATGATAGGCAAATGGAAGTACTTGTAGATCAAGCAATGAATTTTGGTGCAAGATAAAAATGATTTTTAAAGTTACTGATAAGATTTTAGATAAAATTAAAGCAGAGTTGCCATATTTAAGATACAATGAAACAAACTTTGTGTATATGGAAGAGCAGTATCTATCGAAAAATGGCAAAGTAGAAGCACCTTGGAAAGATCCTAAAGAAGTAATCATTCATAGAGTTTCTGCAGAATTTCCTAAAAATGAAGCTATGGATTTTGAAAAAGATTTTGACAGCTTTAAAGATTACTGTAGATTGTTTTTCGATGAATCGCAAGCTAAAACACTTTCTAATTTAAAACATTTTCTATTTATCGGGGATAAAGATCATTTAAATGCAACAGAAGTTGCAAATTGGAGTGTTGTTGCAGATCTTTTAGATAAAACAGATTTAGATGAGTACTTAAGTTTCGGTAGATATCTGATCAGAATACCTTGCGGTGAATGGAATATTAATATTATAAAGCTTGCTAATAGTAGCGATCTTTATCTTGAAATAACAGCTGTTTGGATTAATGAGGAATCTGATGTAGAAAAACTACATCAGACTTTGAGTTTAACAAATCCTTTGGATTTGTCTTGGGCAGAAATTGCTATTAACCATTTAGACGAGTAAGAGTCTTAAAGCATCCAGGAGCAGTTTCAACAAGTTTTGTTCCTGGCTTATTTTTAGCTTCGTTTAATTCTACAAGAGAAATTTCTTTACCATCTAGAGTATATTTTACAATTTCAGCAGTTTTTGTTTCTTTTACATCTTCCATGACATTAACCTCTAATTTAAGTTAGTGAAAAAACTGGATTTGAACTATAATCCTTTCGGAGCGTTGTGATATGATTTCTATAGGTTTTAAAACTCCTAATATAACAGCATCTATTTTAAATGCAAATAAAACAGGTGAATTTGAAGCAAGTGTTTCGATTTTAAAAAATCAAAAGTTTCAGTATGATCCAACAGATAGACTCTGGAAAAAGTCTGCAGTTCTATATAACGATAATCTCTATGATACTTTAAGGCTTGTTACAGATGTTTACTTTCCTCAACCAATTAGAGAAGCAATTATTCATTTTCCAGAAACTTTAGCTTCAGAATTAATTGTTAACGAACCTGTTGAGAGTATCGATTATTCCCAAATCATAAAAGCTCCGTTTAAGCCAATTGTAGGTAAGCATCCTTATGAAGATTTTCAGGATGTAGATATTCGAAGAGCTTTGAAGCAAAATAGATTCTTATTTAACTGGACAATGGGTTGTGGTAAGTCTTTTGCAACAGCTGTCGTTTACGAGTATCTAAGACACTATAAAAATGTACCAAAAATGATTTTGATAACATCTAGAATTGGTACATACAACTTGCAGAATGAAATGGCAAAATTCTGTATAGATATAGAACTTTCTGATGTTTTAGTTTTCAACTCTCCAAAAAGTTTCAAAAAGTTTGGAAGAAAGATTTTTGATAACGAGGAAGTTTGTAGTAAGCATATTTTAGTTTTCTCTTATGATAGCTGGAAATTGATGTCTAAAGCTTATGGTGATAAAGCTAGAGGTAGGACTCTAAATGTACCTTTAGATAATTATTTTCCAGAAGGGTCAGATAGACTTATTTGTTTAGATGAATGCCATTATCTTTCAAATCCAAAATCGGAAAGATCAAAAGCAATTTTTAAGTATTTAAGATTCTTCAAATACAGATATCTGTTCTCAGCAACTCCTGCAGATAAGCACGAAAAGCTTTACTCTATTTTGATGATGCTTGATCCAAAACTTTGTAGATATCTGAAGTACAATGAATGGATAAATAAGTATAACGATGTAGGTACTTGGTTCAGTAAATATGCTATAAATGGTAAAAAATGGCATGAAGATGAAATTGCAGAGTTGAATCAAGAACTGGCAAGCTATTCAGCAAAGAGAAATGCAAAAGATGTTTTGGATTTACCTCCTTGTACTGTTCAAACACTTTATGTCGATATGAGCGATGCTCAGAGAAAACTTTACAAAGAGGTTACGAACGATATTGTAAATGCTTGTATTGCTAAACATCCAGATTTGGATAGCGCATCTATAGATGTAGTCAGAGAAGCATTCTCGACTGTAATGTCTTTTGTAGAAAATCCTATTATTCTTTCTACCAGTCGGACAGAAAACGTAACAGATGTTGTAAAAGCTAAATGTGCAAAATACAACTTTAATAGTGACTATGCTAAACTAGATGTTGTAGATGCTATTCTAGAAGATGAAGTACAAGAAAAAGATAATAGAGGAATTATTTGGTATATTCACCCAAAGACAAAAGATGTAATTGTTAGTAGATACGAAAATTATAAGCCAATAATTATTTCTGCAGAGATGTCAGAAGAGGAAAGAGATGAAGCTCTCAAAGAGTTTAAAAGCAATAAAGACCATAAAGTTTTGATTGCATCTCAAAACATTTTGGCTACATCTGTAACTATTACAGAAGCTGTATTTGCAATCTATTTAGAAACAGCTTTCTCGTATGAAACATATATTCAAAGTACCGGTCGTATCTATCGTATCGGTCAAACCAAGGATGTAAGAATTTATCATATTTGGTTGAACAACAGTACAGATGTCTTCCATATTGATGCAATTGAAAGAAAAGGTGATTTAGTTAATCTGTTGTTCAGTGCAAAAGAAAAGCCAAGATTGACATTTCAAGAAATGAAAGCTCTTTTTAATGGTGAATTATCCCCAGTACCCACCCTCAATTCTACATCTGTTGGAAAGTAATACACCTCCGACAGGTGGTAGTTCAACATCTTTGGTTGTTACATTCTGTCGAATGAGTTCACCAGTTATAGGATCGTAGTAAATAGGATCATTGGCATACAGAGTTCTCGATGGCAAAACTCTTTGGAAGATTCCATTCTTACCATTTGCATCGTAAGCATCATTTCTTACTTCAAGACCTGTATCGGGAGAATGCTCCAAATACATATTCATTTTTGAGAGACCATCTTTCAGTGCAGAAGCTGGAAGTATAAATGCTTCTTTAGAAACAATAGCTCTTTCTGCTTCAAACCAAGCATCAAAAGAAACAAAATCGTCTATAGAACCTCTAATAGGATCTTGTAAAGAACCTTCTTTACTAGAACCTATGTAAGAGAAAGCACTTTGTTTTCCTGTACCATAATCTTTGCTTAAATCGTTCGTTCTTCTAATAGAAACATTATCATGTGCAGGTCTATTTAAGCGTATTGTAATTGGTGAAGTATCCAAACCTATAAATTTACCATCTCTGAAGTTCATCTCTTCCCAGACAGGTATCATCAATGGTACGCCATTTTTACCTCCGAAAGCAAGTTTTAATTCTTCCCAAGTCAATAATGTACCAGAGACAAATGGCATTTTTACAAATGTTTCAATTTCATCTTCAAGAATAGTAGGATTAATTACTAGGTGTGTTCTTCCTTTAATATTCTCTCTATCCAAAAAGTGTTCTGTTTTTGCACTTTGAAGGCTATGATCGTTTAAATCTCCATGTAGCTTTGTGTAGAAACCTTTAGCATCATCTTTTGTTTTTGCATAGAATGTAATTTCACCAGAGTCAATGTCTTCAGAAGCAAGTCGACCAATACCTATGTTTTCATAACCAACTTCGAAGTTCTCTTCAAGCCATTTATCTACATAGTCTATTTCAGATGTCAATGTATCTGTAATAAAGCCATCGAAACTTGACATTGTATGGTAGTTCTTTGTAGTTGAATCTGGTGTTAAAATTCCTACCAATAATGAAGAAGCTTCAGGAAATGTAACATCTATTGTTTCATCTCCAGTAGCGAAATTTCTTCTTTCACTAGCATGAATATTTGATCTTCTATAAAAAACGGAATTATCCTTTAACAAGGATGCTGTATCGTAGAATAAAAAGTTGTTAATAAAAGAAGTTGTTGTTGCACCAACAGTTTTTTCAATTCCAATGTTACCAAGAGCTTTTAATTCTTTTGCATCTGTTAAACTACCAACAGTGAAATTAATTTTAGAAATGATTGCATCCAGATCCTGATACATTTCACTATTCTTAAGTTCATTCTTTTTTTGACCGTAGATTGGAAAATAGTTTGGAATACCGTCGCCAGTTTCTTTGGACTGAGTAACTACTCTAGCATTAAGTCTAATCTTTACATTGTTACCTTGTGGAATGACGTCGAGATTTTCTCCAATAAAGCCAACATTACCTGTTAAACTCTTTTTTTCAAAAGTTACAGGATCATATACATCAATAGATGTTACTCTATCACTATTATCTAGAATTTCGAACTGTTGCGTATCAGCAAACCATACAATCCAGTCTCCAGTATTTAATTCAACAATTCTTCCTGGATGAGCCTTATCCTGATACTGAACATTCTTTTGTCCATCACAATCTACAATCCAGTAATAACCTGAAAGCATCTCGGAACCATCTGACATTTCAGGCCAAGGTCTCTGATTTTCAGGATCATCTATATCGAGAGATTTACTTATAACAGGATAAAATTTACCTTGAGGTACTAAACTATTCTTTAAAGCATCTGGTAACTGTGCGTATGGGACTTTACCATTTGCATCGAGTTGTGCTTTTGTTGTCATTAAAACATCCAATGCTTCTTTGACGTTTTTTGTAGATTTTAGAAGATCTTTTTGCCAATCTTCGAAGGTACTTACACTGTCAATTTTATCTGGGTCTGGAGAATAAAGAATATCAGTAACATCGAAACCACTAGGTATGATTTCCCACTTTTCACCATTCCACCAAATAAAATCTCCAGGTCTAACTTTAATAAAAGAATTTTCACCAGGATCTCTAGAGTCACCATATTTGAAGTTTACTTTTGAAATATTTAGAGTCTTTGTGGCTATGAAAAGGTTACCAATTTTTCTTTCGAGATTATAAAAACTTTGTAAATCCGAAAATTCACCTTTATATTCTAGTTTGTAATCTACTCTATTACTTAAAGCTCGATTGCTTACCGGAATTCTTACATACTGTACATCTGTTAAAGTTTGTCTAAAAGCTGTATCTGGATTATCTGTAAAAGTTGTACTTGTAATTAAAAGAATATCGTGTTTGTAAAAAGGTTCTTTAAAACTTTCGAGATTATCTTCTTTGAAGATCCAAAAATCACCTTCATGACAGTTTCTGTATTGATTTTGAGTGTCTTCTCTAGCATTGATGAAATCGCCATTGAAATCAATGCTCATGTAACCTTTACATCTTAAAGCATTTATACTTCTGGCGTTTGCTATCTCAAGTAGACCTTCTTTTGAAGGATCTTTTGTCCATAATTGACCTTCTGAGTAAGAATGCTGATTAGATGTCTGCGAATCTGTATTTAAATAAGAAAGGAATATTTGTCCAGTTTTTAAATTTTGCTGGTTCGCTAAATGTACATCACCTCTGTTATGTAGTATTGTTGCAGACATTTTTACTCCTTTTTACTAAAATTAGTGACTTGACAAACTTTTCTTTCAGAAAGAAGCACTAATTAAACTAACGACCTAAAGAGAGGAAAAATAATGACTAACAATTACAATGGACAAGTAATTCAGATATCTCGTGGTAACCTTATTTCAAGATTGAAAGGTACTACTGGGAAGCCAGCAAAAGCTTTAGCGTTTGGTGAGCTTTTCATTCATACAGGTGCTAAACAAGATGTAAAATCTTACAAAATTCACGACCTAGTAACAAATTCAACAATACAGACAATTTTTACAGGTGACTTGTTTGCTGGTCGCAACAATACTTCTGAAGTATATTTCTTAGGATCAGGTGGTTCTTTAAAATGGGGTGGTATTGTTTTCAGTGCAAACAACTATGCAGAACTTGTAGCACAAGCTAAACAGAATCCTGAACACCTTTTCATGTACAATGGTGCAACATCTATTGAAGCAACAGGACCTTCTTTGTACGATCCAAAACACAATACTGAAGATTCACTTTTAGTAAATCAACGTAAAAGTATTGCTGATGGTGATGCAGATCCTAATCAGATTGAACAACTCGATAGAAGTTATGTAGCCTCATCTTCTTCAGAGTGGCAAAATAGAGTTAATCCAGGTGATATTTTATTCTATAGTTCTGTTTTAGATCAAGTTGTAGTAATTCACTTGAGCAGATCTACAGATGCTTTAACAAAAATTAATGTTGATGCATTGATATCTGATTCTATGAGATTGTGGCTTCAAGAAAGTGATGCTGCAAGCTCTGGTAGTACAACAGATCCAACAAACTATTCGAAAACACCATCAACTTTAAAAACACTTTTAGATGGACCTATCAGACACTATCAATATTTGGTAGACCAAAAAGGTTGGAAAGCAGCTACTATAGCTAAAGATTGTGAAATCATTAGACCAACTGCCGAGGCTACAACAACAAAAGAAACTGTTACACCTGGTCAAATTAGATTAGAAAATCCACACGATGGTGAAATCTACTATGTTCCATTCTCAGATACAAATACAGGTTACAATAAATACATAGTTATACAGAAAGTTGAAGGAGATGGAGCTCTATTAGTTAATGTTGAAGTAAAAGAAGGTGATCTCCTTTTTGCTCTTCCACAAGCTGATGGCGGAGTTAAATTTGCTGTTGTATCTCTTTACGGGGCTATTCTTGACAAGTTTAAGTTTGACAAAGAAATTGAACGTGCAGATTCATATGCTACAGATATCTGGAAAATAGGTATTGCTGGAGAATATGTTGGTGATCACGCTTACCAGGTAATGCACGATGATATTTCTGATTTCATCGATTTATTGTTCAGAACAAAAGTTGATATAGATCCAACTACAGGTAAAATTATTTCATCTCAATTACCTGACTTCTTACTTGGTGCTCCAAAATATATGGGACACTTCGAAAATCCTCTTTCTGATTGGGAAAAACTTACAGCTGAGTCTACAGCAGAAGCGTTTGCAAAAGACTTCTTGGTTGCAGCAGATTGGGAAAATCTAGACAAATCAGAGGATGATGCAGATGGTACAAGCTCTGAAAATGTAACAGGTAGTGACAAGATAAATAATCTTCTTAAAACAGGTTGTTATTGGATCTATCAAGGTGAAACTGTAGATATTAGTAAATATCCAGGAATTTTCCACACTTGTGCAGATAAAGATGATTTTGCTTCAGGCGATGTTGAAGCAACTTTAACTGAAGAGATTTCTAATCTTCAGGAAGAGATAGATGACTTAGCTATTGATATTCAAGAAAATAAGGATACTTTAGCAAAACTTACTGCAAAAGGCACAGCTCTTGAAAGCATATCAAGCATTCTAGCTAAATACAAAGGCGGAACAATTACATTATCTGACTTTAGAGCTTCTGTAGAAACTGCGGCTGCTGCTGAAGGTATTTCATATACAATTACTTCGGAAGATACTCCTGAGGAAACAGCAATCACTATTATAGATGAAAATGAATTTGATATTGCTATTGCAATAACAGCTAATTCTGGTGCTATTTCTGATAATCAAAGAGCTTTAGCTGTTCTTCAAGAGAGAAGTGCAGGTCTTATAGATACATTAAATGAAAAAACAACAGAGTTAAATCAACTTAAAACAAAAATTAAACAGCATCTCTTGAATAAAGGTGACTGGGTAATTTATAATGCCAAAGTAGATGATGGAATTGGCGACGACAATGTTGGTAAATTCGAAATCATTGACAACTCTTCTTCATTCATTGGTATTCTTGTTAAAGATACAAAAGTAGCTGGTGTTGCTGAATTTAAGAATTCAGAAAAGAGCCTTGCATATACAGGTGCTTGGAAAACAAGTAATTCAGGAAGAATTGAAGATAGAAGACTTCAAAAATCAAATGATATTGACATTTCTGCTGCTAACGATATTATTACATTCCAAAATGAAGATAAAGTATTTGCTGCAGGACCAGATTTCTTAGATGCAGGTTTCTTGCCAAGAATTGCAAATGAAAGAGTTGGTAAAGGTAATGCAACATTAATCAATTCTAGATTCATTCTTCTAGATGAAACAGCCCAAGAGAAATACAAAGTTGGTTTAGGAGTAAACTTCCCAACAGGTTATAGAGATACAAAAGATAAACCAGAAAGTACAAAATTGTTCTGGCATTATGCTATTCCTGAAGAACGTTGGAAGAATAATCATGAAGTAAGTCTTGAATACTTCACATTCATGGATAGATATAACTACATCGTTAAAGGCGATACAGTAGAATCATCATACATAGTATCAACAAAAACAAGAACAGATGTAGATGCAAATGGTGTTGTTACAGCAACAGGTTTAAACTTTGACTGGATCCCATTCATGGGTACAGTACTTGACGGTACACAATTCTACAGTTTTGCTATCGAACATGAAGTAAATCCACAAGTTTACTTACCAAGTCACTCAGGTGTACTTGCAACAGAAAAATATGTTAATCAAGGATTTACAGTAGTAAAAACAATCTTTAATGACTTGTATGAAAAGTTGTTGAGAATGACAACTAAAGGTCACGTGGATTGGTTGCAAACAATTAGAGAATATGTTGAGGAAGAGTACATTGATCCTGCAGATCCATCTAAAGGAACTAGAGAAGTAGTTAGACATGAAATCTGTGACAGTAGAGTACTTCAAGAAAGATCAGCAGATTCTTTTGTATTAAAATTGTTCTACGAAAATGAGGATATCACAGATCCTTATATGGAATATAATAAAGCAAAATACTGCCAGAAAATTTCTTCTTACAGAACAATTACCAAAGCACAAGCAAACAACATCAATCTAACAATAGATTATGTACTTGGTGCTGACGGAGAAAATCAAGTAATCTTAAATCCATCAACTCCACAAGTAGGTGATTTACAACCAGAGCAGATGTTACCAAATCATTCAGGACAATTATTAAACAATAATTCAGTAATCGATGGTGGTGAATGGTAATTAACTATTAAATGATATTTACAAAGGTCTGAAGGAATTCAGACCTTTTTCTATGACTAAACTTAACTATAATATTTGTTACTTTAAGGAGAATTTAATGTCAGAAGAACTTGATTTATCGAATGTTAAAAAGTACAATCTCACAGTGAAAAGAACAAGTATTCAGGATCATCCTCTTGCTCCAGGTTCTAGTGCTGTATTCTTTACAGAGGATCCAGATGGTAAGCCAATCTCGATACTGATTAACGAAATGCTTAGAGCTACAAGTATTAAAGATATTCAGTTTAAAAACGATGTGTTAGCTTTACGTTATTGGATTAATGTAGAGATTTCTACAGAACCTACAGAAGCTGATGTTCAGGATCTTCGAGTAGGTCTAAGCAGTCTCGATAGTGCATCAATCAATTACAGAGTCGAACTTGCTACAACTGAAGAGGAGAAAATAAAAGAAAACGCAAGACGTCCTTCAGCAAACTTGCACATAAAAGGGCTTTATAATATTGGGGATTTTGCACAGGAGTTCGATACTTGCTGTTTAGATATTTCAGAAGTGTCTATAGAGGACATTGAATCGAATCTTGTATTTATTGCAGCAGTAGCTCAGAGAGAAAATCCTACAGTATATGTCTTATCTACAGAATTAGCAAATAAACTTGGATCAAAAGATTATAGTCACGAAGCATTGACAAGATTATTTTCCTCAAAGATTAAGCAAAAATCTGTTTTTGCTCCAGGAAAGATGAATGATGTAGATTTAACAAATCCTTTCGTAAGATTGTGTTATTAAACGAGAAGTCGATACTGAAAAAATCGGTATCGACTTTTTTGATGCACATTGCCAGGAAGGAACTATACTATTATAAGAGGCAATAGTTATGAATGTCCAAGAAAAAAAGAAAACAAAAGTTTTAACTCTTGATTCATTAATTAATGAATTCGACAACATTACTGCGGATGTTCATAAGCTTTGTGCAGAATATTTTTCTGAAAAACTTGTTGCTCGTAAGTACGGAATTATATACGAAGCAGAAGATAGGTCTTATGCTAGATATACAGATCTTCAAATAAGGATTAGTGCATATATTCGAAAACTGGAACAACTCTCAAGTCAAGAAAACTTAGAGAAACTTTACAACGGAAATAAACTAGCATCATCCATCTCAGATACAGATTTATCCAGAAAAGATGCAATCTCCGGGTTAAGCGAGCTTGGTCGAATGTATAAACATTGTAAAGATGAGGAAGAAAAAGAATATCTACAAAATGTAAAAGGTGCTTACAAAAATGCTATAAATACATTGATAAGAATAGTTACTAGATTACTAGAGCAGAACAATAAAGAAGCACTATTAAAAGGTAAGGATTTTTCTTATTTAGAATAATTTTAAGGCACTTTTACAAGTGCCTTTTTCTATGTTCAATTGATTTAAACAAAAAAATACTCTCTACCGCTATGACACGTTGTAGAGAGTTAACATCTAATTTCTGGCTTTACTATTCTGCCGACTTATCTTCTTTTTTAGAAAAAAGACTTTTCTTTTCCTTTGACTCTGGTTTCTCTTCTTGTTTAGCTGATACTTTGAACGAAATCTTTGTTGAAGGTTTTTCTGTTTTATCGATCGATACCCAAAGACAACCGTTTTTAAACCAATGTTTCAAAGTCTTAATGTCATACTTTTTAGGATCAATGAAAACGTTTTTGTAATACTCTCCACTAACATCTTTGATACCTTTTACAAAAACAGCTTGTTTAATTTCCTCTTCTGTTTCTGCTTTTGGATCGATGTGAATAGAAAGATAGTCATCATCAAAATCAATTGATACGCGATCTTCATCTACATCTGTTAATCCGAATTTAAGAAGCATACCGCCGTCTTCTTTACCATACCAGTCCATCCAAGGGAATTCAGTACCAGATACCAATTCTGCAGGAAGCTTATTGTTGCAACCTTCTGGAAGGAAAACATTTGGTCTTACCTTAAGAGCTAGAGAATTTTTCAACTGATACATTGCTTTTTCAGGAATGTCTGACTCTTTTACTAACCTACCATTGTGATAAAGATTGGTCTTTTCACCTTTCTTGATCATTGTGTAGCTGTCACCGTTGTTGGAGATTGATTTCTTTAGATAAGAATAATTCTCTGCAGAAGGGATTGTAAATATTTCCTCGAATGGGAAACCAAAAAGATTGAAAATAGTATCATCAAAGATACTTGAAATAGATCTGAAACCACTCATTGTGCGTTTCCTCCTTAAAAATGTAATTTTGTTGAAGGTTTTCGAAACCATTGTAAAAATGCGTTTAACCTTTCTTCAACTGTTTCAAATTATAGTTAGTGTCCTTAGCAGATTTCTTGAAGTATAATCCTTATGAATAACTATACTATTATTACAGTTGAAAAAGGAGTAATGTTATGAAAAAAGCAAAATTACCAGTTATCATAAAGAAAGAGATTACTACAATTAAGACTCCTCAAGGTACTGTAAATCTTACAGGTTACAGTAAATGTAGTCTTGTTTGCGATCGTAAATCTGAAGTTAAGGTAGGTGACAAAGTAAAGATTTTTGCTGGTAAGAAAATTCCTCTAGGTACAGAAGCAGTTGTAAAAGTTGTCGGTAGAAATAAGTATGAAAGTAATCCTGATTGGAATCCTTGTTTACTTTTGACAATTGGAAACGAGGAGATTTGGACAACAGGAAAAAATTGTTACAAACTCGGAGAAACCGGAATTGAAGGAAAGATTCGAGAGCTTGATGAGATAGAGTTCTGCAGCCTAGATCTTAAAAGAGAAGGATATGTTTCAGATGGTCCAGTTTGGTACTTTGAAGGCGAACCTGGAAAGAGCCAAATTGTAAGAGCAGGTTTGCATTTGTCAGATTACGGTCTTTCCATTGCAAAGAAGGATGATAACACTTTATACTTTAAAGAAGTTGGTGATGAATATGTAATGATTCTGGATGATTGGAGGTCAGATACATATCCATTTTTGGTAATGAAAAAAGAGTATAAACCTGGAAATTGTGTTATGCTTAAAGATAGTGGAGTATCTGCAAGATTCACAGATATGAATAGTTTTGAATTAACAGGTTTTTCAACTTCAAAGAAGATGTACGAAGAATATGGAAAAGAAAGCAAACAATAAACAGATAGCAAAAATTCCAACAGTTGTAAAGTCTAAGATACAGTTAAGTAAATCTAAATCTGTTACGACATATCTACTTAAAGATGAACCTTCTGAAAGTACAATTGTTTGGGAAAAATTAAAAGAAAAGCTTCAAAAGTCAAATAGCAAAAAAGGATTCCAATTTTTAGACTTTTCAGAACTTAAAAAAGAGGTATTCTCTTGATATTTCAGGAGATGTTTTTGGGGATACAGTCAATGTTCCTCACTACAATGTTCTTTTAAGTGGAGGATGGGATTCTGTAGCTCTAGTGCTTCGACATCTTGAAAAAGGTGAAAAGGTATTACCTTTCTTTATTAACTTTGCAGAAGAATTAGAGCCTATAGTTCAGCTTATAGTTACAGTTCTTAGGAAAGTTTATGGCGGTGAAGCTATTGGTTCTCTAAAACCACTTTTTAGTCCTGTATATCTTACCGGTACAGAAGCAATGTCTTTAGGTCAACAAAGCTGCGCAGCTTACTATGCTAGTAGAATAAGAGATGAGTATTTGGAAAATTCCATTGCTACAGAAATTGCATATTGCATGAACGATGATGCACTTTCATTTGAGGACAATCTTCAGAGTATTTACAAGTCATCTTATTATTGCAAATATCCTGTACCTGAAAAGTATGTACCCCTTGAATTTCCAGAAAAGAAAATTAAGCATTATGACAATGCAAGTTTTGTCCTCAATTGGATGAATAAACATGAAATCTATCTACCTGTAACTGCTTTAGATATTTGCGACTTTAATATATCGTATGTAGTAGATTCAAAAGACAATCTTTGGATTGCTTTTTTGGATAATGGTTACAATTTTAAGAACAGACACATGAATAAAGAAGTGCCTGAAGATTTCTCAGGAATAATTCTTCGATTAAACAGTTTTATCTCTAAAAAGAGTTCTTCCAATAAATATCCTAATCCCCAAAACATTGATGTTTGTTGTACAGCTGAGGCTCTAGAGGAAGAAGATACAGAAGCTGTTCTACAGGAGGAAAAGAAAACTCAGATAGATTTAGGAGTTTTCGATATTGACTAATGATAGATTGTTTTGACGGTGATTACAAGTTTTTAAGTAACATGTATACTCTTCCTGTAAAAATTAAAGTTGAATACACTGGTTTAGATTCTATTTGTAAGAATTGTAGTATCGAAGTTGATAATACAGAAGCTGCTTATCAGGCAGGTAAGTACGAGAATCCAAAAGTATTCGAAGGTTTAGATGGAATTTCTGCAAAAAGACTAAGTCATAAAATTAAAATGACTGAAAAGGATTTAAAGCTTTGGGACTCTTACAAAAAGTTTCATCTTATGAAAAGACTTCTTAAAATGAAGTTTGCTATTCCCGAATTAAAAGAAATGTTACTTGCTACTGGTGATGAGGAACTTGTTGAAGGAAACTATTGGCACGATACGATTTGGGGAGTTTGTAATGGTGTCGGTGAAAATCATCTAGGTAAGATGTTGATGGAAATCCGGGAAGGATTAAAGAATGCATAGAAAAAAGGCCTTAATTCGAATAATATTGAAGCTAAACAACTATACTATTATGCGGAGGTTGCAAATATATGGCAAAAAGTTTTAAAGATTTAGCAACAGTTGAAGGTTCTTTTTCAGATCTGCTTGTAAAACATAATGCAGAGATTAAGGCTCTGGAAAAGATGCCTAATAAGAAGGTTGCTAACGATCAGCTTATAGACATCGTAACAACATTTTTAGGTGAGACAACTCGTCCAGCAGTTGTTAACAAGATTGAAACAGAAATCTTACCAAAAATGAAAGCCCAAAACTTCGTTAAGAATCTTGAATACCTTTACTCAGGAATTTACCTCAAAGGTTCAGGTTTGAGTATGGGTAAACTTTACGATAGAAATCGTGTATATTAGGTTTTGGGCTCTACAGAGCCCTTGCACTGAAGTCAACAATTATCTTACCTAGTATTTTACTAATTGTTAATAACATGGGTACTAAAAAGTATCCATTTCTATTTTAACAGAAAAGGGGTAAGATAATGGAAGAACTTTTAACAAAATTAAAAGCAGAGCTTGAGAAGATTAGTACAAATGCAAAAGTTAATGAAGCTCAGAATGCTGCTATCAAAGAGTTGACAGATTATGTTAATCTTTTAATTGATGAGACTGCAGCTGCTAACAAAACTAATAAGGCTCAAGATGAAATTGATGATCTATTATTCCAGAAAGTGTATGAGCTAATTCAGAAAACAGATGAATTAGCTAAAGAAGGTGTTAAACTTTCTAAAGTACAAAACTTGGAAAATAAACTTGACAAAGAACTTCAAACAATCAAAGCTGCAGGCGTTAAAAACTATAGCGAAGTTAAAGACAAGATTGCAGACTTGAAAGAAAAAGGCATCAAAACTGATGCAAGTATTAAAAAAGTAAAAGATGACTTAAATGAGGCAAAAATTGATTCTGCTAAAGTTGACCAAGCACAGAACAAAGAAATTGCTGAGAATGAAGAAGACATCGCTGATCTTAGAAAAGGTCAAAAAGAAATCAAAAAAATGGTTGATGATCTTTATGACGAGTATGTTAAGGGAAGAATTAGAAAAGCAGAAAAAGAATCTCCAACAGGTGTCTTCAAAACTTTTTGTATTAGACTTCTTAAAGAAATCATTCGCTTCAGTATTTATTTTGTTGTATACGCATTAATTAGCAATTTATAGTAGAGGGTGAAGAAAGTGAGGACAGGTAGAAAACTTAACTCAACAAAGCTTAGAGAATCTTATAAAGATTTTGATAGTTCAGCAATCGGTAGCTATGTTAAAGGATGGTTAAATCATACAGACGGGGATTTTGAAACTGTTAGCGATCTTTTAAGAGATTTGAACGATTATCTTTTCGAAGGACTACAAAATGTTATGGTTGTTGAAGCTGAAGATTACTTCGAGCAAAGTTGGGTAACTCCAAATATTCAAAGAGCTTATTGTAATGAGGATGGTCGTATTTGGGTTGAAATTGGTGCAGATACAATCCTTGAAGACTTTGAAGCTTGTAAGAATGAAGGATTTGATTTCACAAAAGACAATGACTTAATTCAATTCTGTAAAGAGTTAGGATCGGTAATAGTTCACGAAATGGTTCACTGGTATCAATTTGCACAATTCCAAAGCAGACCTACAAAAGAAAATTATTTTGAATGTCTTATGCTTAACGATGAAATAGATGCTCATGCAATAGCTGCTGTAGAGGAAGCAAGATCTCTTGGATATAGTGATAAAGAACTTTTAGATAAGTTATCCAACGATACAAGAGATTTAATGATTGAACTTGACTCTTTGTATAAATATATAAGTTTTTACGGATCCGATGATAAAGCAGATCAGAGAGTTCTTAAGAGATTGTTGAAAACAATGTCTAATCACATACTCAATGATTCTATGAACGAATCTAGACTTAAAAGAAGAAAGTTGCACAAATCTGATGAAGAGTCTTTAGATGAAAATTATGAAAATATTCACTCAGCTATTTTTAGAGCAAAAGGTTTTGTAGATCAAATGAGAAAATATTATGACGATGCTACAATCAAACAAGCTATCGAAACTTGTTTGATGTGTTAAAAAGATTTTTAAGTTAAAAAGGTCCTTCAACAAAGAAGGACCTTTTCTATTTAACGTTAAAGTCTTTCTTTAACCCAATTTAATAGATCTTCCATAACTTCATCTTTATTTAACTCATTTAAAAGTTCATGTCTTGCGCTTTCGTACATTTTTACTTTAAGTGATTTTATTCTATAATCTTTGTAAGTTGCCACCAACTTATTAACCGACTTTCCATAATCACCTACAGGATCTTCCGTACCTGACATAATTAAAATTGGTAAGTCAACATCAATTTTTGAAAGATTTTTCTTTCTGTGAATGCTGAACAACCCTTTTAAGAATGTATGTCTGAATGCGTTTGTTGGTTCAAAGCCGCATCTAGGATCATCTTCAAAGGCCTTTTGAACATCCTTATCTCTAGATAACCAAGCATTCTTTCCTTCTCCTGGGAAATGATCATTATATGAGCCGTGCATTACTTTATGAAGCAATTTACTTGTACCTTTTTTACCTTTGAACAAAGTAACAATTTTTGCAAGTAATATACCAGCGAACATTAAGAATAGTTTTGGTCCAGCTGATCCTAAAAGGATTGCACCACCAAAGTTTTCATTATCTGCTCTGTACTTTTCAATGTAATTTTGAACAACAAATGAACCGAATGAATGTCCTGCAACAAAGACTTTTACATCAGGTAAGTCTTTACGACAAGTTTCGATGATAGTGTGTAAATCTGAAGTTACTATATCAAAACCTTTATCATAATCAAGATGACCTAAATCCTCAATCTTGTCTACAGATTGTCCGTGACATCTTCCATCATGCGCATACAACGCAATTCCATTCTTATTTAAGAACTTTGCAAAGTGTGCATATCTCAAAGAATGCTCTGTTTGGCCGTGATGAAGCACAATTACAGCTTTAACCTTTTTAGAAGGTAAGAACTTATTCAACACAAGCTCTTTTCCATCTGACATTTTAACTTTAACTGTTTCCATTTAACTTCTCCTTACTATTAAGTAGTGTGAGATTTTTTCACGGTACTTACCTATAATATATTAGATTGGCAGTGAATTTCGGAGGTATTATATGAAGTTGTTTTTAGGTATACTTTCTTCATGTATTTTTGTTATAATGTTTTGTATAGTGTGGTTGTTTATAACCTTACTTTCCGAAAGTGATGATTAACTTTTGGAGGTATTAAAGCCTTATGATTGTACCTTGGATACTTTTTATAATTCTAGGTTTAACAATATTGTTTGGTATTAAAGCAGATGATTATGACTTAGAATGTTTTAGAATCTTTTTAGGAGTTCTTTTAATTCTCCAAAGTATTGTTTTCATAATATTAAATATAACTAATGTAATTTAGGAGTGACTCGATGTCTATTAAGATAAGTAAGTATGTTGAAAGAGCTTTAAAAAACTCAAATATTTTAGATCCAAAAAATGGTGAAAAATTTGTAATTGTAAGTGATACTCACTTGGGTGCAGGAGATAATGCTGACGAATCGCTTAATGTACAACATTTAATTTTTTATGCTTTAAGTCAGTATTTCAAACAAGGATATACTTTAGTCCTTAATGGGGATAATTGGGAGCTTGCGGAAACACACGACATTGAAAAAATTAAAAATGCTCACGATGACATTATGTGGATTCTAAGTGAATTTCACAACGATGGAAGACTTATACTTATTAAAGGTAATCACGAAGAGCATCTTACACCTAAAAAACTACGATACAGAAAAAGTCAGTATGATGGTCAACAAATTGATTTTCTTAAAGACGTAGAATTGTACGAATCTACTCAAATAAAGGATCTTGTAGTTCTTCACGGTAGTCAGTTTTTTTCAAAGTATCATTCCTGGTTTAATAAAGTACTTATGGCACTAGGACCAATTTGGAAAAAATGGCAGTTATTTTTTAAGGATTATCATATTGCAGAATATACTGGCTGGCAAGAAGCAGATAGGTGTCAGACTTACTTTTCTGAACTAGGAAAAAAGCTTAACAAACATTTTGTAATAGGTCATACACACAAATGTAATTTCAAATTAGATAACTGTACAGACTGTGGATCTTTCGGTTGTATGCCTAGATGTATTACAGCAGTAGAATATTATCCTGATAGAAAGAATTTTGACAATCTTATTACAGTCAAATGGGCTGTTATACCAAAAGATCTTGAATTAAACCAAGGTGTTATGGTAACCTCTAAAACTGTAATAGGTAGTCAGAAGCTTAAAATAGAGGTAGAAGAATGAGTTTTTTATCGGTTGGTGCTTCGGATCAGAAAAAGCTTGCTAGACAAATCTTCAAGAAAAAAGTTCGAAAAAACTATAAGAGTCTTAAAAAACTAATTAAATTTGAACTTTCAAGTACAACAGCTGATGATGTTATGGTAGATATTGATTCCTCCGAATTTGACTCTTACAGTCATGCTTACGAATTGGCTTTGTTCATTGTTATGAAAAAACTTAAAAGACAAGGTTATAGAGTCGAACTTAGAAAAGGCAAAGAAACATCCTATTTTTTTAGAAATGACAGACTTTATATTTCTTTCTAGTCTAGAAGGAGATTTTTGTAAAATTATGAACATATTGTTTTTGATTTGGTTTATCCTAATCGGTTTAAGCTTTATGATAGTTGGATTTTGCCACCTTAAGAGGAAAGATAATGGACTTATGTTAGGCCTTATCTCTATCCTCGTTTTAAGTATTACAGGTTTAGTTCTGGCATTTTACCAATTAATAGTGCTTCTTAACAGTTGATCTCAATATGCAGTTTCACAACTATAGTCCAGTCAACACTAATTTAAATGATTAATTTTTTAAAATTAGGAGAATGTATATGAGAATAAAACGAAGTTACTTCAAAGAGTCTGAAGTATCCGATAATACAGTTACTTATGTTGTTCTTCCAAAATGGGACTGGCAACAATGGGAATTTAATGAAACTGCTTTCGAAATGGTTTTCGACGACTACATCTTGTACAACAATAATTTTGATCTAGATCGTAAAATATCTAGAGTTATGAAAGATCTTATTGACGATTCACCAGAAGCTCAAGATCTTGCAAACTACATTCATGAAGAAGATTTAGCTAAAAAAGTTACAAAAATTGATATGAAGTGGGATCCAGAAAGAGATCGTCTACTTGTTACTGCACATCTCAATACTAAACCTACAACAGAGCTTGTTGCTGGTGTTTGGGACTACATTCAAGGCCAACTTTCAGATGGATGGGGAGAAGGATTTGAACAACAAGAGATTGCAACTGAATCAGTTTGCATTGTTTTTAACGAAAACGATGATTTCGATCTAGAGATTTTTTACAATACAAGCGATGCAAGCAGAGCATGTCGAGCTAAAAACAATGAGGCACAACAAGATGAAGATGAGGACGAAGATACATACACATACGATTGGAGTGAAGTTAAACTGAGCTTGTATTGTCATTTCTGGTACAGATCAGGAAAAAATCTTCTAAAAACATATATCAATGGATACGATGAAGCTGGATTCGACTACAATGGTTACGATAGAGACTCTAGAGACAAAAGAGGATTTGATAAAAAAGGTTTCGATAGAGAGGGCTTCAACAGACAAGGTTTCGATAAAGACGGTTTCGATAGAGAAGGATTTAACTCATCTGGAAGAGATCGCGAAGGTTTCGATAAAGATGGCGAAAAAGATTTAACAGATACTCGTCCAGCAAACTCAAAAGGCGAAAAACATGGTGCACTTTACAAACAGAATAGAGACGGTACTGTAAGAATTAAAAACACTTTTGATATGGGAGAATCTAGAAAAACTTTGAAAAAGAAAGTTAGATAGATATAAACAATTTTTAAACAAAAAAGGGTCTTTACGACCCTTTTTCCTATTTTTTTAGCTATGAAAATGATTTTTATACTATAATTTTTATTGAATAAAAAAATATAAAAAGGTATTTTTAATATGGCATTTTCATTAAATAAAAAAACAATAGCATCTAAGGTAACAGAAGAGCTCTGGAAAGTAGAGCATATTACAACTAATGAAGTTGTTACTCTTGTTTTAGATGAACCGTTAGCTGTAACTCAGAACAAAATTGATAAAGATATTTTACTTTACTTAGAAAAGATGTTGCAAAAAGCTGGAATTAATTCTTATGTAATTACATCTGCTTTAAGGAAAAAACCAACAGAAAAAGACTTAAAAACTAAGAAGTCAGAATTCTATATAAATAATGATTCAGGATGGTTCCAAGAAATAGTACTTCCTGCTAGAAAGAAAGGTATGACTGCAGATGTTGTAATTCCTTTTGGAGCAGCACTTTATCAGATTACAAAGTCTGGTACAGATTTTACTGTTGAGGATCTGATTTATCCGGCTTTTGAGAATTATGTTTATATTGGACATGGCTGGATTGGTGACTATGATTGTTTCTTGTTTCCACAATTTCCAATTTATGAAATCTTTTGTCCAGGTACTCGAAATGCAATCGAGATGCAAGGCTGGAAGATGAATTTCATGGTTACAGTTCTTAGAAAGATTGCAGCTCATCAGTATCAACTTCCTGATGATATGAGTACTCCAGATTTGGTTGAGATTGGAGCAACTTACGATACAAACAAAGAAGAAGCTGTAAAAGAAACTGAAGAATTTTTAAGAAAACATTTTAATTCAGAGATTTGTGCATTCGACTTGGAAACATCTGGTTTTGATCCTTGGAAATGTAAAATAAGATGTATTACTTTAGCTTTTGATCCTCAAACAGGTTACTACATTGAATGGAAAATTTTTAAAGAAAATCCTCATTTAATTGATTTACTCTCTAAAATGATGCTTTCTTGTAAACATCGCGTGACTGTTAATGGAAAGTTTGATATTAAATTCTTATGGGTTAATGGTCTTTTTATAGATGTAACAGTAACAGAAGATGCAATGACATTGTGTCACTGTTTATGTTCTGGAAGAAAGAAAGGTTTGAAAACTCAAGCATTCTTCTGGACACCTCATGGTGGTTATGATTATGCATTAGATCAATATCGAGATGGTTTGAAAAAGAAAGGTGTAAAAGATCCTTCTTATTACGATATTCCAAAACAAACATTATTTGTTTATGCAACTATGGATGCTGTTATTACAGTTCGTGTATGGCTTGCAGGTTTGAAACGTATGCATCAGTTTGATCACGATTATCCAACAGAAAAACCAATTGAGCATACAGGTGGACATGCTTATACTTGTTACGAATGGTATCAGTTCGTAATGAAAATTTATCCAATTATCTGTAAAATGGAATATGAGGGATTGTATGTTGATGAACATATTGTAGAACTTCACAGAGGAATCTTCAGAAAAAAGGTTGCAGATGCAAGAAATCAGTTGTCTGAAATTCTTGGAGTTCCAGCTTCATTCGACTTTGGTTCAACAACTAAACTCGGAAGACTTCTTGAAAGTGCAGGTTGGCCTTGTCACGGACTAGCAAAGAATGGTGGTTATGAAACCTCGTCACCTTGTTTCCGTGAATGGATTCGTGAAGGTGTAAAAGGTGTTCAAGAGTTGATTAACTTCAGAAAAGCAAATGTTTGTTTGAATACTTATCTAGGTACACAATCGACTGTTGTTAATCAGAAAACTGGAGTTGTAAAGAAAGAGTGGTCGGGTTGGCCTCAGTATACTGTGCATCATCCAGATGGTACAGCAAGACTGCATTGTGACTTTGGTGTTTGTGCTACTGAAACATTCCGTATGATTTCGAAAGAGCCAAACTTACAAAATGTTCCAACTCACAGTGTTGAAGGATCTATTACAAAGATGTGCTTCACTTGTCCACCAGCACCATTGCTTACAATAATAGCAAAGGATCATCCAAACTTGAAAGATTTTGAAGTTACTCAACTTGGCGTAGTTAATACAGCTAGAGGTTATGTAGCTGCAATGGCTTTAACAAAAGATGATAGAATCGTGGATATTGGAGATGAAACAGTTCTTGAATACGATGAATGGTCTGCAAAAGGTATAGATCCAATTGGTATCGAAACTATGTGGAACTTAGCTACACCGAAAGATGGAAAACAATTCAAGTGTATTGATGGTGAAAACATCTCTATAGATATCGATTATTACAATAAGAAAGCTGGTCGTTTGTGCTACTTATTGATGACACAAGATGCTGCTTCTCTTGAAGCACGTGTAGCAACTGCAGATACAGCTTTAAATGAAAATGGTATTGATGAATTGTTATACAGTGTATACGATCCAGTTAAAGGTAATGGAGATTTACACTCACAAACAGCTTTTAACACATTCTGTAAATCTATTGATATGCAAATTAATGAGATTACAGATGATGAAGGAAAAACTTGGTTGTGTATCGATACTCAAAGTATGCAAATAGAAAGAGATGGTCAGGAATTAATTGTAAAAGGTAATGAGATTCTAGAAACAGATAAAATTTTAGGTTATGTAGAATAATTTGGAACTACTTATAAATATAAGGAGAAAAGTCGTGTCAGAAGAATTATCTGAAAAAGATGTACTAGAGTTTGTAAAGACCTTAAAGGATGGCGTACAGACTCTAAAAATTAAAAATACTGATCTAAAAACTCATTACAAAGAGTTAAAAGAATATTGTGATGGAATTCAGTTACAACTAGATGAAGCAAATAAGAAAAATATTGATCTTGAAAATACAGTAGCTGAATTAAGAACTCAACTTGAAGGTGCTCAGAAACAAGGTCAGCAAAATCTTGAAAATGAGAAAGCAGCTAAAGATGCATTCTTACAAGAACTTACTAAAGCTATCGAAGATGCAAACGAGGCACTAAAAGACTAATGCGTAGAGATAAAAATGATGAAAAATGGCAAGAGTGCAAACGGATAGTTTATGATTTAGATAAATCGCAATGTCTGTTGTGTCAATGTATGACTGTGGCTGAAAGTATAGCTTTTACAAACTCAGGTCCAATAATAACATCTAAAATAGATCCTGCACATTATAAACCAGTCTCTTTAAGACCTGACATCATGTATGATCCTGATAATGTATTTTGCATTTGTAGAACGCATCATGAGAGATTGGATAATTGTAAAAATCCAATTACGAACGAGCACTGTACAAAAGATATTACAGAAAGCTTTTGGCAAAGGATCATTGCAAAAAGAAAAGAGAATCAAAATAAAAATGTAAAAGAGTTACCAACATTTTTTGATGACATTTAAACAACTATTCTATATTTTACAAAGTAAATATAGCTACTTATAATATTACATTCTTGTAGTGACTGATATAGCCTTAAAGAATAATTAAATCGATTATAAGTAAGCGAGGAGAAAAACATATGCTACAAAATGAAGATGTAGATTTCGATGCCTATGTAGGTACAGTTGAGGCTTCCGAGAAACAGCAAACACAACAAAATGCTACTCGGAAAGGATTTAAAGTTCCAGATTGCTGTGCAATCAATGAAAAAGCAATTGTTCGTTTTGTAAACGGAATTGCTGAAACAGCTCTTGATCAGGGTAAACCTGGTTCAGGTAGAGCAAAACTTTTCAATATTGCTTGGGTTAAAGATGACGCAGGTAAAGCATTCCTTTTAACTCTTCCAGCAATTATCAACAACAAACCAATGTATAAGAGTCTTATTGTTGAATTTATCGACAAAGTACTTTCTAGAACTTGGATAGAAAATCCTGAAGCTAAGGAAGGTGAACCAACAGGTGCTTGGAAATATTTCTATGCAGACCGTGACGATTATGGTCAACAACAATCAGGTAGACAGACTCTTAAACAAATCTACTGGAATGTGCAAAAATCTGGTGTTAAAGCAGCAGATGTAACTCCTGAAAAATACCAGAGACAAAGATCTTGGAAAGGTCAGACAATTTACGTTGCTAATGTAATCGATCGTTACGACTACAAATGGCATCAAGAAAACAAAAAGACAAAATTGTTGATGCGTTTCGTAAATGTAAATGCAGACAAAGTGTCTCGTAAGGAAACTTCATTCTATGCAATGGGTGCTCCTATGAAAGAGCTTACAGACAATCACGGAGTGGGTCTTAACTACGATGTATTGATCGTTCCAGGTAAGAAAAGCACAGATAAATTCATGCTTAAGAATGTAACAACTCTTAAGAAAATCAACTACTGGAATGAAGTAAAAACTGTTATTACAGAAGAAGATAAAAATGTAATTTCAGAATTAGAAGGATTTACAGAAGAAGAGAAAACTTGGAATCCAATCAATATTGATGAATTCTACAGATTTACATCTTGTAAAACTTTCTTGGAACACTTCGGTCAAACAGTAAGAGATTTTGATATGATGACTGGTACAAACTTTTACGAACAATTCGAAGAGGAAGCAAAAGCTGAAGCAAAAGCAGCTGGTAAAGAATATAAACCAGCAGAACCAGTTTCAGAAGCCCCTGTACAAACAGTATCTACAGCTAATCAAACACAATCAGCTCCAGTACAGGCTCAACCTACAGCACCAGTTCAACCTGTAGCTCCAGTTCAGCCTGCAGCACCGGTTCAACCTGCAAACTTTGATACAATGTCACCTGCAGGAGTTCCAACAGATGTAACACCATCAGCAGAAGCTAAAAAGAATATAGACGATTTCTACGATTCATTAGATGAAGATTAATTGATTAGTCATCAGTTTTAGTATTAGAGGAGTCAGGTTTATCTGGCTCCTCTAGTATTTTATATGCGGCAGGCCTCATATTACCAAAATATGTGAAGTAATATATAAGCGTATTCTTAAGAATTTGAGTTAATTGCTCTTCCAGTCCAAACCTTTCCGATTGCTCATTTAATGTCTTAAAAACATCTTCCGGATGCATTTCTGCATAATAAGCACTTATATCAATTAGATATTCACAAAGATCCGTTAATGTCATTCCGGAAACACCATCTCTGTAATGCTCAGGATGATGTGAATTCATTTTATAGTGATGATTAAAGAATTTTTCCCATCTTTTCTTTTTATCTAAATATTCTTGAGAACCGTATGGATATCTTGGCTCCTTATCCATCTCAATTAACCAATCTATTTCTGGAGATTTTAATTTTGAGTCGTCATGAGTGTCCGATCTTTCAAGAAGCTGTTCTGCTAAAAATTTTAATCTTTTAGCCACAGTTTTCTTGTGATTCACTACATAGTTTACTGTATCTAAAGCCTTTTTATCCTTTACAGGATCGGATACATCGTAACCGTCTACTATTTTAGGTTCAACGAAGCTACTAGCTTCCATGTAAGCAGTAACTTTATTTTGCATTTTTTTGTCCTCTCGCATCTATAAATTAGTTGATGATTTCTATAATGTATAGATATTAAAAGGAGTTTTAAGATATGTGTTCTAGTAAGTGTTTTGCAAAGCCAAAAATATCTATTCAGGATATTCTAACTTCAAGAGGTGAATTTGGTGAATCAAAGAAATTGGAAACTGTTGAAGTAGCTGGAATGAAAATTCTAAAAGATGATCTAGATTTCTTAAAATCAATTTTCACAAGCTTAGATAAAGAAGAAGATATCTAAGTAAAAGCTTTTTAAGGAAGAGAACAAAGAAAAAAGGCTGCCAATTTAGCAGCCTTTGTTTTAAGGTTTAATCTCTATCACCCCAACGAACATCTTCATCTGAACAATCTTCTACATCGTAGTTGAATAGAATTGTACCGTCAGGTCTTTTTATATTTAGAATAAAAACTTCAGTGTCACAACCGTTCCAGCCATTCAAGAACTCTATAACATCTTCTACAGTCTCATAAGTTTTATCGTGAAAATTATCATAAAGTTTACCATCTACAAGATCCATGTAACAACCTGATCCAAGTTCTCCTAAATCGTGCTGGTGTATTTTAACAAACACATCGTAGTCATCAGCTGCAGAAGTTCTAACTATATGCTTATCTCTATCCTCGTCTTCATATATAATTGTATATTTACCTTTAGCTTCTGACTCTTTCAAACTTCTTTTTTGAGATTCTTGCAACGATTCTTCATCAGAAATACCTACGAATTTAACTCCTCTCTTAGTTTTTGCACTGAAAGAACCTGTAGGTGCTACAAGTAAAGCTTCTTTTAAAGATCTTTTCTTGCTCTCAGAAAATCTCTTTTTAAGATTTTTTGTAGCTTCAACTTTTCTTAAAAGATCATTTGCTTTACTGTATTTTTCTTCCAATGATTCTTCATCTTCAGTTTCATCTGTAAGATCCTCTTCAGAAGGTCCCATATCTGAATCATCTTCAGCTTCATCTTCTTCATTGTTTGCAAAATCAGCCATGTTAGCCATATTAGGTTCTTTTCCGTAATAAGTTTCAAGCTTCTTAAATGTATCTTTTACAGCGTTTCCTGTAATACCGTGTCGTGCAAATACTTCAGCAACTTCATCTGCTACACCACCTTCTGTAATTTCCATTTCCAAATCTTCTTCAGTAGAACCATACATTAAAGCTTCTGTAAGTTCTTGAATAGCACTTGTATTTTCATTCATTTTTCTGTGTGCTTGAAAATCTTCATCCAAGAAGTTTTTAGCATTACGTGTTTTAGGTTTAATTTTTGTAACAATGCCAGATCTGTTATAAATGTTATCTGCGAAACATCTTAATTCTTTTGAGGATTCTACTCCAGCCTCCTCAAAGAGTCTAGTACTTTCATCAAAAGCTTTTGAATCTCTTGCTGAAAAGTCTGTAATATTATCTAATCTTCCCATAAAATTCTCCTTAAGTTTGTGTGGACTTAAAATCTTTATTAATTAGTTAGTGTTAAAAAGAAAAAGAATTCGTAACTAATTTCTAGTATGGCTAAGGATAGTTCTGTAAATAACGCTGCAAATAAGGTAACACAATCAATAAACACAGCTGCAAGTAATATAAATACTAATGCTCAAGATATTGGGAATGCAATCACTGGAGCTATAAATAATCTAGGTGAAGGAATAAAACTTACAGCTAAAAAAGATACTCAGAAAAAATCTGAAAAAACAGATGTTGCTAAATTAAAAGAAGAATTAAACGGTTTACAAGTTTTTATGCCAGAAATGGCTGAAATGATTGAACTCCTAATAGCTATAAATACAAAGTTTGATACAGTTACAGAAGCTCGAATTGCAGACAATTCTGGTGAAACAAAAACCGAAGAGGAAAAAGAGAAAGCTGCAGAATTCGATACTTCAGCAAGAGAAACAGATGCATTAAGTGGTTTGACAAGTATTGTGGATATTGCAGGAACAGGTTTCTCTATTGTAGGTAATTTACTTCACGATATGTCAGATCTATTTGCTACAGTTTTAAGTGGAGTAACGTCTGAAGATCTAAAGAAAGTTTTTGTTGCAAACAACTTATCAACTACAGCAAATCAAAAAGCTCAAGATGCTCAAAAAGGTGATGCTGCAGAACCTTCCAAAGGTGTTCTAAAAAGCTTTTTCGAGAATTTAGCAGGACCATTAGAATCAGTTGCCAGTGGATTGTTGTTGTTATCTGTGGCAATGGCTATACTGAACACTGTTCAATTAGATTCACAACTTTTAGGAACAGTAATTCTTTTACAAGCCTTTATGTTGACTACGTTCAGCGTACTAGCTTCGATTAGTAAAAATTATGAAAGTGTTCAGCAACATTTTGATACCGAAGGTGAAAACAAGGATAGTATACTAGGTATTGTAAAGCAATTTTCAACGATGGTCTTTTTAACTGCTGCTGCATTCTTAGCTTGTGCAGCTGTTGTAGATGTTCTTAAAGAAAATTGGCAAAATGTATTAATAGGTTTGGTTGTAATATTTGGTACAGCTTTGGTTACAATGGTAGCATTAACTGCTGTAGCGAGTCTGATTGGAGAATTGGTTGGACCAGAAGCTTCGATCTCGAAAACAGTTAAATCTTTTGCAGGATTGGTTGCTTTAATCTCCGGATTAGCAATCTTCTGCTGGTTGTTGTATCCAATTATTATTCAAGGATTAAATTCAGCAACTGTCATTCTTGCAACAGCTTTATTGACAATGTTATCAGTTACTTTAATGATGAGCAGTATAAATGCTTCTAAAGAGCAAATAGAAGCGTTTACAGGTCTTGTAAAGACTGTAACTGTTATGATAGGTGTAATTGCTGTACTTACAATTATTCTAGGTATAATACCTGATAGTATAATTATTCAAGGTTTGATTTCTGTTGGCCTAATAATGATTCTTATGGACACAATGCTACTTTCACTAGGAGCTATGATCAACAATGCTGCAAAAGTAAGTGAAGAAAACTTAAAGACCTTGATGGGAATCTTAATCGTGACAACTGTTCTGATTGGTATACTTGGTGTATTTGTACTTGTATTAGGTAGTATAGATACAGCAACACTTGTTCAAGGATTAATTGCAGTTACATTAATTTCAGTAATTCCAATTGTCTTACTTAAAGTTATGTCTAAGATTGGACAAAGTGCAGGCCAATTACCTCAAGCTTTACTTGGTATAGCAATGGCTTCATTGTTAACTGTTGCAGTAACAGCAGTTGCTTGGCTTATCATTACAATGTTGCAACAATTTACTCCAACTATGGTACTCGCAACAACATTAGCAGTAACATTAACAACTGTTATGTTACTTGGAGTTGGTCTTGCAGGTATGGCTCTGGCAGCAATGGCCACAGCTCTAACACCTTTACTTCCACTTGCATTGTTAGGTATTGGAGCAACTGGAGCTTTAGCAGTTGCAATTGCAGGTGTAGCACTTTTAATAGGTACAATTCTAGATCAGCAAAAATCTGCAGCGGCTCTTGCAGCGGCTGGAGCAATTATTCTAACAACAACAGCTTTAGTAGTTGTTGCAGGTGCAGCAATTTTACTAGCAGCTTTAGCAATTCCATTAACAGTTGCTAAAGGCCTTGCTTTAATGGCAATCGTAGCTTTAAGAGACTTTATTTTAGGCTTTACAGTAATTATGTCTCAGACCTTGGCTATTGTTGCAGAGCATTTTAGCGGTATAGATCCTAATATGCTTGGAGAAGCAGTAAAAGCAATTGCGGATACAACTAAACAACTTATATCGTTAGCAGCAGTTCTGTTAGCCTTTAACATTATCTCTTGGACATTGGTTGCTCAAGTTGTTTTAGCAAGTGCTGCATTAGCACTCTTAAGCGTTGGTATGATTAGTTTAACAGCTAATTTGTTTGCTCTAGGTTGGGTTATTTCTCAAGTACCAGTGACAGCTTTGACAGGTTTTGAGAATATAAAAACAGCTATAGCTAAGTTGAATGAGCTAAGTGCAACGATACAAACATTCAATGCTCCAGGACTTGCACAGATGTTAGGTCTTACAGCTACATTAAATTTTGTTTTAGGCTTTGCAAAAAGATTAGGCCTCGTTGCTAGTGATGAAAAAATTAATAGAATTTCAGCATTATCAGCAAGCTTATCTACTTTAGCACAAAATGCTACAGGTTTAAAGGATTTAGCTGGAGCAATTAAAGAAGTTTCAGAAGCAACAAAAGAATTGAACGAATTGAATACTGAAAGTAAAGTTTCTATTGAAGCTATTAGTGGACAGTTATCCAATAATGCTACAGATATTCAGAAGCTTCAAAAGCCAACTGAATCAAAAGATAATCCAAAATTAAACGAAGCTGTAGAGCAGATTATAGCAGCGGTTACTGTCTTAAATACAATTTCTGAAAACTTACAGAATGTAACAAGGTATACAAAACAGATGTCAACAGTTCAGGAAATGGCTGCTAGAGCACCTCAAAGTTCTTTTTTACAATAAAAAAAATCGAGTAACTACTAGTTACTCGATTTCATCTACTTCTTCAACATAATACCTGTTGCAGGAATTTTATCACCATTCCTAAGTAGCTCTCCTAATGTCCAAACTCCAGCAGAATCTCCAAACTTTTCCGTAGCAATTTTATATGCTTCTTCAATGTTTGTAGCTTCTACTTTTCTAAACTCTCCGGTCTTGTAAAATCTACAATAAAACTTTTTAAGTTTAGTTTTCATCCTCATCATCCTCGACAGGTAACTCTGGTACAGGTCTATCCCCGGTAACGATGTGAATTTCTACATCATCTTTGTGAGCATGCAAGTAAACAGTTTTGTCTGGAAACTCTAAGTTTGCATTTTGTGCTCCACCTTGAGATTTAAGAAACTTTAATACGATATCTCTGATTGCTGTAAAAGCTTCATCAGAAAAAGCTTCAGCAAAATTTACTTTCTCTTCTTCCATTTTTTATCCTCCTAAACGTGACTCCAGAAAAGCATATTTACTGTATCCTCTTCTCTTTCTTCAGTGTCTCTAGTACCTAGAAAAGGTTTCTTTTGCTTTACTTTTACAAAACCTGAAGATTTTGGAGTGCTATATTCAATTGATTTGTCTATAGCTTCTGCTGAAGTTTTAATATCTTTCGATACTTCTAAAACTTCAGCATTACTATCGATTTGTGTTTTTTGTACATCGTAACTAATATTTGTTGTCATAACCAAATTAGTTATTGTTTTAGCTTCCACTTAGGTAATTTTTGAATATGTACATATCTATCTTTTGCTTCTGATTGTTTTGCAGCATTGAAGTGTCTAACTGTTGTAGATAAATATCCTGTAATTCTTGCAAAGTCGTTTATATATTCATGATCAGCTCCACAGCATGGACAATTATCTTCATAAGAAATGTATCCATTGTAACCACAACTTGTACATTCAGAAAGTCTTACATTGAGTGCAAAGTATGGAATATCTTTTTTCTTTGCATATAGAACAATATCTTCCAAAGCCTTAAGATTGTTAACTGCATTATCGCCAATTTCAACGTAAGTAATACATCCTGCAGAAGAATAACCTGTCAATTGACTTTCGATATCGATCTTATCATAAGGTGAAATTTCTTTCCATACAGGCACATGAATACTGTTTGTAAAATAGTCTCTATCAGAAATGTTCGGAATTTTTCCATATTTTTTCTGGAATTTCTTCATTGCAGTACCGCATAACGATTCAGCAGGTGTATAATAAACACCGAAGTTTAATTTGTAATGCTCTTTGTATTCTTTACATCTATCCATGAAGAGTTGTTCAATACGTTTTGCAAGTTCCATTCCTTTAGGATCTGTATGATCGCAACCAATTAAAATCTGCAATGTTTCTGCCATACCAATCTGTCCGATTGCTAAAGTACCGTGCTTTAATGCTCCACGAATTCCTTCTTTTTCAAGTTCATCACTATATGAGAAGAATGTATCGTTGTCATACATAAACTTAGCAGAAGCTGGACTTTGAGAACAAATCCAATCGAAACGTTCGATAAGCTCATCTTTACAATCGCTAATAGCCTTTTCTAGAATATCCATAAAATAGTCTACAGCATATTCTAAATGTTCAGCTTTTTCTGCTTTACGTCTTGCTTCCATAGCTAATGTTGGAAGAACAACTGTCGCAGGTGCAATGTTACCTCTACCATCTTTTATGTGTGAAAGTTCTTCACTTGGTGCATTGATGTCCCAACTTGAATATGTTCTACAACCCATTGTACTTGGATAAGTTCTTGGATCATCTTTATTGTAACCTTGATCTTTGCTCCAGTCACAATTTACGTAATTTGGATACATTCTCATTGAAGTACATTTCACAGCGTGCTTAAACAAATCGTAGTTTGGATCGCTTGCTTTAGTGTTTACTCCATCCATAAGTTGGAAGATCTGACAAGGGAAAATAGATGTTTGTCCATTTCCTGTACCACGAATAGTAGCATCTAAGATTGCTCTAATAACGATTCTTCCTTCTGGAAGTGTACAAGTACCATAGTTGATACTTGAGAAAGGTAATTGATTACCTGCACGACTTTGAAGTGAGTTCAGGTTGTGAAGCAATCCTTCAGCACCTTGTTTTACTTCACTGATAGTATCTAATACAGCTGCTTGTCTATACTTTGGATCGAGATTTTCATTATCAAAGTAAAAATCTTCTAATTTGAGTCCTAGTTTATCCAAATACTCGTGCTTGTGTTGACTAATCCAATCATCAAGTCTGTTTCTCCAAACTCCATCTTCAGTCTGATAATCCTGGAACATTAAATCTGGCAAATCAAGCTTTTCAAATTCATCCAAATCCTTCAAGTAAGCTACTAGATAGTGTTTCATGAATGATTTACGAACATAAGGAACAAGAGTCCAGTCAACATGAGTTGCAGCAACTCCACCGAACTGTTGTAATGACTGTAACTGGAAATAAACAGCAATCAACTGAAATGCAGTATTAACTGAACCTGCAGGTCTAATAAGTACCTGTCTAGTCTTAACAGTCTTCGATAACAATTCGTCCATAGGCACGGAAAGACAATTGTGCATACCTAGAATGTAAGAATCCAAATCGTGAATATAGACTCTGTTGTTAATGTGATTCTTTGCAAATTTTGGCGAGATGTAGTAATTTAAGGCATGTTCTTTCAAGAATGCAGAATCCATTTCTCCTTTTCTTCCACCGAAAGAGAATTCGTCAAGATTTGCATTTTGATGCACTCCCTCATCTTTCTTTACAAAGAGTTTAGACTCCATGATACCAATGAGAGGTAACTTCTTAAATCTTTTAAGATCTCTGTCACGACGGTTGTTCATATACTGACGAGCAACATCAAAACAGTTGTGTTTCATGAGAGCATTTTCTACAGCTTTGTGTACAATCTCTACAGATACAGTTTCCTGTTTAAGACTGTTTAATGTTGATATAGCAAAATCGACTACTTTTTTGATTTTTTCTTCATCGATCCTTTCTGTTACTTTTGCATTTGCCTTTTTTATGGCTTTTTGAATCTTTTCTGGATCAAAGGCTTCAATATCATCATCCCGCTTGATTACATTTTTTACCATACGTACGTTATTTTCTCCTTTAGAACATTCATAGTTAGTTTTATAACATGTTTCTGTAAGAATGAAATTAGACTTTAATTTTTTACACTTTTAGTATAGAAGAGTCTTTTTAGGATTTTTTGATTTTTCTTAAAAAAGCTATCCTATATTTTTAGTAAAGGAAATTGAAAAGATGAAAGAATATGTAAGAAGTCCTAAATGTGAATGCGCAAACTACTCAGATAAAGATTTATTAGATTTTAAGTCTAGAATGGAATTAAAAGACTATTGGATGAGAGGTTACATCTATCGAGACAACGATGCTGTCGAATGTACTTGCCACAAAGCTTACAGACTTACAGGTAGATATAATCGTTTAGCAAAAGCTGCGGGTCTTCCAGATCAAGAAGAACTGAGTAAATTGAAATATCTTGGCGAGTCAGATGTATTTGAAAAATTAAAAAAGCTTCCACAAACTGTAACTGATCACAATCTTAAAGATGTGCTGATACTTGTTACAGGAAAAGATGGTTGTCAAAAAACAACATCTTTAGCAAAACTTACTTACAGGTTGACTATTAGAGACCAGTTTGCAAAATATATTAACTTTACCGATTTGATTGAAGGCTTTACGGAAAAGACTATAGATTATCAAGATCTTATGAATGCAGATTGGTTAATTGTAGATAATTGCTTCGAAGGTGAAACAATTAATTTTAAAACTATTTACAATCAATTTTACAATTTAATTCTTAAAAGGAAAAAACCTACAGTGCTCGCAACATCCTTAAGTAGAGATGACCTACAAAATCGTAAAGATCTTCCATCCTACAGTCCTGAAATGTTGACAAAGCTTTTTATCAAGTTGGATAAATACTCTGGTACTACTTTAGAGTTTACAGATAATGTGGATAAAGTTCTTATTGGAGATAAGAAAATTGATATTTGGTCTTTGTAAATTTTTAGCAAAAGTAAATCTTGGAACAACTATAATATAGCAGTAAGATGTTTTGACGGAGGTTACAGTAAATGTTAGTTAGAAAAACACTTAAGAACGGTAAAACAAGTATTACATCATCATATTTCGATGATGTTAGGATGCTTAAAGCATCCTTAAGAGAATCAATGCAAGAGGATTATGCAGCAAACAAATGGCGTAGAGAAAAAGCACGAGACTTCAGTCAACTGAAATTAGCAACAGTAACACAATGTCTCATATTAGCCAAGATAGGTGCTGCAGAGCTTTCTGAATTTGTTTCGGATCTCAAACCAAATCAAGTTGAAAATTATAAAGTTAATTATGGTCCTTGGCAACCATACGAGAGTTATGAAGAATTGGTTGCTAAAAGAAACGAACTTTTAGATAAAGAAAGCTTAGAAGCTGCTGATCAAGAAGAACTCAATCGCGTAACAAAAGAAATTAAAACTGTTGATGAGTTTGTTGAACGCAACTGCCGAGCTGTTGTGGAAGAAGCTTAAGGATCTTTTTTTTCACGGAAAGTTGCTATGTACGATTACTATAAAGACATAGATACTGTAGAGTTGTTAAAGTATACAGTTAAGTATAACTATAACGACCTACCAGAAGGTCACTTTGACGAGTTTGATGAAATCGTAGTACCCTGGCCTACAGGTTACGTTTTTGATGAATCTTCTCCTAGTGATTGGATAGAGCTACTATCAAAACTTGTTTCAAATAAAAGTTGTACAGTTTTCGGAAGAGTTTCTGATATGAATGGATATTTTCCAAAATATCCAGATTGGCAAAAAATGCTATCTGTGATTCAGAAAGTTGATATTATTGAACATAGCTTCTACCCAAATTACTATAATTTAATTGGTCCACTTCCAAAAATGGTTTACTGGAAAGCTTTCAAGGTTAGAAAATAATGAGATTTAAGAAAACACATGGAGACGATCCTAACAAATTACTTTTTCTTGACATAGATGGAGTATTGAACAGTTCAGCCTTTTTTCAGTGCTCAGAGCAGTACAGAAGAGATAAGATTAAAAATCCTCGACATGCAAGAATGTATGATCTGAAAAAGTTAGATTTGTTAAAGGAGATTCACGACAAAACGAAATGTACGATTGTTATGTCATCCTCTTGGAGAGTATTTTACTTTAACCCGGACTCTAAAAGCAGATTAGGAGATAGTTGTATGGGTCTCAAAAGAGATCTTAAAAGAAATAAAATTGTAATTCGTTATAAAACATCTGGCAATTACGATAAAGAGGAGTATCTTAGACAGACTAAAATAGAATGGATTAAAAATGACAGTGATACTTTTAATACTCATTTTAAAGATACTGGGGAGGCCTGCCCGGGAATAATAAAATTCTACGAAAGAGGTTATCAAATAAATGAATTTCTACAGAAATGGAAGAAGAGATATCCAAAAGTAAAGTTTGCCGTCTTAGATGACGATTCCGGAGATTTGGTTTTGTTTGGAGAACGTTTTGTGCAAACAAGATGGTACGGTAAAACAGAAGATGAGTGTGGTTTAACTGTAAAACATGTAGAGAAATGTATAAGGTTGTTAAATGACTGAAATACCAAAAGAGTTTTTAGTAAACGAAGATACAATTGAAGAAGATTTTCCTCCAGGACCTTTAGCTGAGCATCTGAACTTGGTTAAAAAGAAGGACGATGTTGTCAGTGCCCCTGCCAGCAGTGACTTTCCTCCTGACGGATGTGGCATTGGGATAGGAAGTAGTTACAGAGATATGTAGCTTTTATCGTTTTCGTAGCTTTCGTAATTTTCCAAAAGACTTTCATCTAAGTGATATTGCTTAATCAAAGCTTGTAAAGACCTTTTGCCAAAGAAGCCCTTTACCTGTTTTTGTTTAGTTAAAAAATAACCTTTGCTCAAGTAGTCAAAACAGATTTCTTTTTCTTGTAACTTTTTATATATTTCATCCTCAAATAAATCTCTTGCATATTTTTCTTTTAAAGGATCAAACTTCATTGCAAAATCCAAATCCTTTTCTGTTAAAAAATCACCTCTATATCGTATACAATCTTTTCCTAGTCCAAAAGGGTCTTGACCTCTTTCTTTTGCTTTTACGACTACATCTATTAAGGAATCTCTTTCAGCATTGTACTCTTTTGTAAAGTCTCTATACTTGAAATAATCTTTATATTCTATAATTTCTCTTCGTTTTAATTTTGCAATGTCAAAAATGCCAATTGCAGGGGCTGTTGGAATTCTTTCTCCTTTTTCAATCTTAAAAGTTTTTTTGTCCATTCATAATTAAAGAATCCGTCAAAACCGCAATTTTTAATTGCTTCTATAAAAAGCTCTCTGTTAATACCTATAAAAATACAATTCCAATCCTCTTTCTCTAAACCTCGCCAATACCAATTCTTATCAATTTGTATTTTGTTTTTGAAAAAATACAGGCGTAGCCTTTCTACATCTTTTTTTGAATGTGCATTAAAAAATGTTCAATCCTTCTTTTAATGTAAATCTGTACACTTTACCGATTAAAGGATCTTCAGAACAAGCATACAAAGCTGCATATACAAAGGAGTTTGTTAATTGAAGCCTCTGCCGAACTAAAGATTCGGCAGATTCTTGCACTTAGTCGCCTGTAAAGTGCTTCCTGCTTCATCGAGTTCGGTTGCTTGCAAAGCAAGCATTGCTATGTTTGCAACCTTAGAACTTTCCACAGGCGTAAATTCCCGTTCTTCCAACGGTACATAATTTTTCAAATTAATTGCGGCATTCACATCACGGATATGTGATGTGCCACATTTTGGACAAGTCCATTCTCTTTCTGAGAGTTTCAAACCTTTATACTGAAATCCACATTTAGAACAAAGCTGGGAACTAGGAAAATATCTATCTGCTTTGATTACTTTACAGTTGAAATCTTTTCCTTTTGCTTGAAGTCTTAAAACAAATGTTGACCAAGAAGTATCATTCATATTCTTGGCATTTCTTAAAAATTTTGAAATCCCTTTCAAGTTTAAGTCTTCAACCACAACTTTGTTATAAGATTTCACTAATCTTAAAGTTTCTTTTTCAATCCAATCTTTCCTAGAATTTGCAATGTGTTCTTCCAATCTTGCAAGCTTGATTCTCGCTTTCTCTCTATTTTTAGAAGAAACTTTTATAGGGCAGTTTTCAACTGCCACCATTTGCCTTCTAGCAAGTCTTCTTTGAAGTTTTTTAAGTTTTTTAGAATGGGCTTGTTTTTGAGCAATATATCCGAAGTCTTTTCCAGTTTGGTTTTCACTAGAAACATACATTTCAGATGGACTAAAATCCAGCCCTATTGCCTCTTTTCTATTCTCAACCCTGTAATTACAAGGTGATATTTCAAACAAAATTGATACATAATAATTTCCACTACAACTTTTAGAAACTGTCATTGAACATAATTTTTCTATTTGATTCCACCATTTAGGAAAATCTCTATCTTTGAAAATTACTTTTCCTACTTTTGGAATTTTAACTAGACGACTTTCAAAGAAAATCTTGCAATTTTCATTTACATTTGGTTCTCTATAACTTTGATGATTATCTTTTTTACTTTTAAACTTTGGAAAACCTGATTTTCCTTTTCTACTTCCATTATTTGATTTGAAAAAGTTTATAAAAGCTTGGTCACAGTCTCTTCTAGATTGTTGTAAACTTGTTGAAGAAACTTCTTTCATATATGGATAAATTTCTTTCCACTCTTTTTCTGTTTTAGGCTTAAAGTTTTTATAGATATCTTTTGATTTTATTTCTCTTTCTTCTTTTGGAATAGGTAGAATATTGTCAATATAAAACTCATTTCTTTCTTGCAAATGTTCATTATAAAGTTTTCTACAACAACCAAAGGTTTGATTTAAAAGTTTAGACTGTTCTTCTGTTGGGTAAATTCTTAATTTAAGGGACTTATGTTGAGTTGTAGAATTTTCGACTAAGTTATTAGACATCTTAAATATTTATCCTATTTAATTTGTTTAGAAGAAGGCAACGAGTACCAATCGTTGCTTTTTTCGTTTATATAGTATAAAGTTGTTTTAATTCAAAAAGAACTGTTAATATAATAATCATGGCAATTCATATGCCACACTGAAGATGTGGCATTTTTCTTGCCATTTTTATATAAAAATAATCATAAAAGCTATCAGCTTTTTCAAGTTTGCCAGTTTTTGATCCGTGAAAATATCTTCTATTTAAATTCTTGTATAACTGCTCAGTTAAAATCATATTAAACAATATAGTGAAAGATTTAACTTTTATTGAAACTTTGCCAAGATGTTCACCTATCATATTGTTATGAGGAGAACTTTAACAGAAAAAGAAGCTGAAGACATTCTGAATGAAATGGAAAGTGACTACTCCGAAAAGTCAGATGAGCTTACTGTTGAAATTGAGGATCTGCGGCACAACCTTTATTTATTCCAAACTTATATTTCCAAAATAAAAAATCTCTATGAGGAAAACAGAGAACTCTTTGAAGCAAAAACAAAACAAAATGAAATAAATGAACTTATAGAGCTCTATACAAATATTCAGGAAGTGGATAGGAGAATACAAAACAACATAAAAAGGATTAAAACTCTTTTAGATGCAAAACCGCAAATTACTCAAACTTTTGTGGACGATACAAATCAATCTTTTTTGGATATGTTTACAAATTATGAAATTACTGTTGCAAGATACAGCAAATTCCTACACGAGTTTAACATTACACTCCCAAGTAAAAAACTTTCTGAGCCAATGAAGCATTTAACGGACTCAATGAATTTGTTAAATGATATTGTTGCTGATTTTAATGATTTTTATCCTTACAAACTTCTACAACCTTTTGAAGAATCCCAAATCGCGGAGACTATACACGTTTATGGATTTGGAATTATAAAAGAAAAGGATTGGAGTACTTTAGTGAAATATAGAGGATGAAAAAACTATAATTTTATCGAGGTAAAAATGAAAGAATACATAACAAGTGATGTCCATTTACTCCACAACAACATCATAAAATATGCGGAACGTACAAAATACTTTCCGGAAAGTGATCAAACTTCTACACAGATGTCTTGGGATATTGTAAACTCAATCAATGAGCAAATTCCGGATGAAAAAGATGTAGTACTTTGGAATCTCGGGGATTTATTTTACGGTAAACTTTTTGGCTCTAAAACTTTGAGTGAATTGCAGGCTTTTGTTTCAACAATGAAAGGTAAAAACAGACAGCTTAACATTGTTTTAGGAAACCATGATAGACAGTTTAATCAATTTAGATCTTCAAAAGAAGATTGGGCTAAGATCTATCCAATCAACAAACATTCAACTCTGGAAAGCATTTTTCAGTATCTTGGTTTTGATAAAGTTTATGATAGGCCAGTTCTTTACAAGGATAAGTTCATCTTAAGTCATGAGCCAGTATTTATTAAACCCGGATCAAACATTAGAAATGTCCATGGTCATACACATCAGTATCCTGTTGATGCTTCTTACTTTACTTACGATTTGGAAAACTATAAAATGGTTAGAAAAGCTTATAAAGATTCTGGAAGAGTTGCACCTGCTTTGCAACAAAAAACCGATTGGGAAAAGTTTGTTGTCGATACAAATTATTATACAAATGTATGTTGGGATTTTACAAAAGGTAAAGTATTAAGTCTAGACGAGATTTTACAGGAGGTTGTATAATGGTTATAAATGTAGAGATTCCAAAAGTAAACGTTCTTGAGGAAATGTATTCTAAAGTTAATCTTAGAGATGGAAGGATTGAAACAGAACTTCGGGCTATCGTTGACCTTTCAAAAGTGACTGTGAAGCATCCAGCAAATAACTTAAATGTAATTTGTCCTGAAGGTACCTTTACAAAGATTGAAATGATTATAGTAGATAACAGCGATATGCACAAACGTTGTAATCGAAGAGTTATCTCTGCAGATTCCTGTGAGGATATATTTGACTTAAAAGATTTTGCTTTTAGCACTCAAAGCAACTCAATATACCTTTCATCTGAAGAGTACAATGTTATTTTTAACAGCTTTATTGAGAAAATTGCTCGCAGGTATTTATCATTTTTTCCAAATAATTTAAAAGAACATTTCGAAGAAAAGGAAACTGTTAAAGATCTTGTTAAAGCTATGCACGAAAAGACTGATGAATACCTTCAACTTTCAGAACAATACGGTGAAGAACTTTACGAGCTAAGATATGTAGAGGATTTTCAGTTGTTGAAACAGCTTATAAAGAAAAAAGAAGAAGAGCTTAAATTAAAGATGAAAGAAAATAGAAGAGAGTATGAAGCAATCTATCACAAACTTATGATGATGTGTTAAGGAGAAAATGTGAGTATTAAAACGCTTTTAAAGCTTAATTTAACAGCTACGTATTGTCCAAACTGCGCAATGTTTAAGGGAGAAAAACCTACTGCAGCTTTCCATTCTATGAAAGATGAAATGTATCACAAAACAAAATATTACATAAAGTGTAAATATTGTAAAGCGGTAACTCCTGCATACGAGGATCCTAAAGATGCAATTGAAAATTGGGAAGACCTTTTTGTTAAAAAGGAATTAGAAACTGTATTAAAGGATGCTAGAGCATGAATGTAAAAACATTATTCCCAAAAGTGGAGCACTCATTGCAAGTAGATGTTTCGGAAAAATTCAACAACAACTACATTCTACTAACAGATGATACTTCTAAGGAAATTGATACAGTCTATTTCATTGACCGTCAAAATGGTAATGTATTCGAAATAGTATATTCTGTAGGAGCTAATAACTATACACTTAAGTTACCTACAGAAAAAGAGATAACACTGTCCAGAGATGCAGTTGAGGATTTTATAAGCCAATTGATTAGTCCATTTTAAACTATATTTAACGATAATACAAAATCGTAAAAAGTTGATACCTTTCTTAAAGAAGTAGATCTCAAAAGTATTTTAGGAGTAAAAATGAAAGTTGCAAATATTGTAGCTAATGATATTGTAGACTGTGACGATGGAGTTTGCGTTAGTCTTTGGGTAAGTGGCTGTCCTCATCGTTGCAAAGGTTGTCACAATCAAGAGCTTTGGGATTACGATTCCGGTACGGATGTCGATATAAAAGCTTTACAGAAATTACTTGCAAGCTTAATCTGTAAAAACGATATCTATAGACATTTCAGTGTTCTTGGTGGAGAACCTTTATGTCCAGAAAACATTGAAGGTATTTGCCAAGTTGTTTCTTATATTCGAAACAAGTTTAATGATAAAATTAAAATCTATCTCTGGACAGGTTATACAATCGAGTATCTAAAAGATGCAAGTAAACATCCAGATGCAAATTATACAGATTGTGTAGAGAAGATTCTCTGTAATACAGACATTCTTATCGAAGGTCCCTATATTGAAAGTTTAAGAAAGTTAAATCTAAAACTTAGAGGCTCAACAAATCAACGAGTTATAAAGAATCCAAAGGATTTCGAATCAGTTTAAAACTTAACTATAATCTACACACAACGTGCTAGTTCCGTTCCGTATTCCTAGCACAAAAAAATAAAAAAACATAGAAGGAGAAATTTACATGTCAAAAAATCTAATCCAACATAAGCATTAAAACTTTTTTAAACTTAAATTAAAATCTTAAGGAGTGAAGAGAACTATGCTTAAAGTATTAATCACAGGCACAAGTCAAGGTATTGGAAAAGCAACAGCTGAATGTTTTCTAAACAAAGGTATGTATGTCATAGGAGTTGATACTCAACTTGCTAATATTCAGCACGAGAATTATCTTCATTACAATGAAGATATAGCTCAGATTCCCGAATTAGGTTTAAAATATAATCTAACCGATCTAAGCTATGTTGTGCACAATGCAGGTATACAACTAGGTGAAAATGTTGTAAAAACAAATCTGCTAGATACAATGAAATTGGATGCATATATTAGACAGCTTAATCCACAGCTAAAAGCTATAACGTTTAATACATCTATATCTGGTGTCTATGGAGATGAGTTCCCAGAATATGTTGCTTCAAAAGCAGGTTTAAATGGTTACGTAAAATATGTAGCAAAACAAGTTATGCCAAATTGTATTGCAAATGCAGTCTGTTTTGGTGGAGTACTTACAGAGCTTAACAAACCTGTTATGCAAGATAAGGATCTTTGGGAAAAAATTATGAAAGTTAATCCATTGAAAAGATGGGCAACAGCAGAAGAAGCCGCAGATTGGATTTACTTTGTTACAGTTGTAAATAAGTTTGCAACTGGACAGTTGTTTGAAGTTGATGGTGGAGAAAACTCTTGTCCAGCATCTACATTTGTTTGGGTATAAAATTAGGAGATTAAAATGAAAGATTGGATTAAAAAAGAATTAGAAGATTATAAACACCTTTTTAGGTCTATTCCAGCAACTATTGTAATGTTTTTTACATTATCTGTAATTTGTATGAATCTATTAGCAAATAAGTTGTTACTGGATCCTAGTGTTACGGAAAAGATTTTCGGAGGTTTTACTCTAGATTGTGGTTTTACAATCTCTTGGATTTCATTTTTATGTATGGACATTGTTTGTAAAAGATTTGGACCAAGAGCTGCTACAAAATTATCTATTTTTGCAATTGTAGTAAATCTGTTAGTCACTTTGGCTTTTAATTTGCTTATGTTGACTCCAGGATTGTGGTGGCCAGCTTATCTAGAAAATGGAATAGTAGATGTAGGTATAAATGCAGCATTAAACAGTGTATTTGCTGGAAGTTGGCAGATTGTAATCGGTTCAGCTCTAGCTTTACTTTTAAGTAGTATCGTAAATTCGACATTAAACTTTATTATTGGTAAAATCTCACACGATGATGGTTCTTATAAAAAGTTTGCATTAAGATCTTTTGTGTCTACAGCAGCTGCACAATGGGTGGATAATATTGTATTCGTTTTAGCTTTAGGTGTTTTGTTGTACTCCAATATTCCTGAATATTTTTCAGCAGCTAACTTGATCATTAATCCTATTATTGGTATGGGATTTGAATTAATTTGTGAAGTTGTCTTTTCTCCTATTGGATATAAAGTATCTAAAGAATGGGCAACAGAAGGTGTAGGTCAAGCTTACTTAAATAGAATTGCAAAAAATCAAAAATAATTACTAAAAGCCCAACTAATTTAATTGGGCTTACAAGGCCTTAAAGCGAGGTATCGAATGTTTTTAGATGCAATTGTATATGAAGCTTGTTTGTTAAAAAGTGACTTACATCACGTACACCTTCATTGTGGAGGAAAAGATTTCGACGATATTCACCAAATCTCTCAAGAGCTTTACGAAGAGTTAGAATCTGAAATTGATGAACTCTCAGAGATTGCAATAGCAGAAGGTTGCAAAGTAGATAACTTTTCTAATGTGAAGAGTTATATTGGAGATTGGGAACCTGAAATAGGAGAAGTTTATGATTTCGACGCTTTGATATCAGTTATTGATAACAAAGCTCGTAGATATTTACAAGATTTAAGTACATTAAGTCTACGAGATCCAGTAAACAAAAAGTATATCAACGACATCAAGTATTTTTGGAACAAACAAATTAACTACAAAAATATGGCTAGACAGATTCCAACAAATGAGCAAATTAGCATGATGTAAAGTTTAGAAACTTTCTTTAAGAAACCAGTCCAATTAGACTGGTTTTTACTTTTTAAAGTATTTTTGCAAAAGATTGATAAAGGAACCCTATACTTTATAAGACTATGAAGAATTGGAATAAAACTTTTATTGAAATTGCAGAAAAATTTGCAGAACACTCAACCTGTATAAAAAGAAAAGTTGGAGCTGTTTTGGTAAAAAATTTGAGAATCTTAGCAACAGGTTACAATGGTACTCCTACAAGTTTTGTGAACTGTGATGAAGTGTTTCATCATAACAGCTCTGAAGCAAATCTAAAAGGTATACTGTATCATAAGAAAAAAGATCATGAGGATTTAAGTTCTTGTGAAATAATATCTCATCACGAATTCTCAGAAAGATATGAAATTCATGCAGAACAAAATTGTCTTTCCTTTGCTGCAAAAAATGGGGTAAGTACAAATAAATGTACTCTTTATGTAACAACTGCTCCATGTGTACATTGTGCTAAGATAATTATTGCCAGTGGAATATCGAGAGTTGTGTATAAAGAAGTTTACAAGAATGCTTTTGGTCTACAACTTTTGAAAGAAGCTGGAATCCAAGTAGACTGCATTGAAAATCCTTAAGTGAAGGAGAAAAGCGTTGGAATGGTATATTGAAAACCCAAAAAAGATCAGGAACTATCTTCGATATGCAAAAATGGGCCTTTGTGAAATACCTGTCGATGTTGGTGGAATAATTACATTTTCAAACGGAATGCAGGTGACTACAGGTTCACCGAGAATGAGACTTTTATGGGGAAGAAAAGAACTCATTTGCAAAGCTTGCGGTCTTGCTGCCGGATTTGCTGCTATTGAAGCTTGTGTAGATGCTCCAGGTTGTATTCATCTCAACTTCTACACTTACGATGTTAATGGTGAAGAAGTTATGTTGACTTGGGATCATGTTGTGCCAAAAGCTGAAGGTGGAGATAATACTCAACAGAATGCTCAATGTCTTTGTGAAACATGCAACCATTTAAAAGGTGCTGCATCGATTTATAAACCTACAGAAATTCAGAAGTTGCGAAAAGCAAAAGGATTGCCAATTCGCTATATTTATTTTGCAGATGGTTCTAGAGTATTTCAATGGAGTAAACGACAGTTTACAACATCCTTGAACGGAAGATCTTTAGAAATAGATACTGGAGAAACCTACAAACTCAGTTAATGGAATTGCTAGTATGAGAGAGAAAATACTATGAAAAGTTGTCTCTAGAGGAGGCAGAAAAACAAATTCGTGAACTTGTTCAGTCGTACTTAACTACTAAGGATGCTTTTGAAAGATTGCGTGAAGAAAGAGATAAGCGTTGGCCGACAGCTTCGTGTTTTGATCCTCCAAAAGATAAAGACTATGTCAAAATACAAAAAGCTTTGGATTCAAAGATGTTGAGTACTGCTGTGATAAAGTAGCTACAGATCCTTGTGAAGAAATTTGCGAAGAATGTTTTAGAACTTCTTACTTTCCAGTCTTAAATAATGCATGTTATTCTGAATATGATGAATTTGGAATCGATACAAGAACTGGTGAACCTTTTAACTATGTAGAATAGTTTTACAAAACCTCAATTTACAGGTCTCTCAATTTTTTGAGAGACCTTTTTCTTTTTAAGAAACTTTAAGTCTTGGAACAACTATAATCTATAAAAGTATAAGGAGGCTGTACACAACATGGCACACAATTTTCAGAAAATTTATGCACCGTTTGGTCGTAAGAATCCAAACGATCGATTGGTAGATACATCAATTTACTCTCGTAACTGGGTTCAAATGTTTTATGAAAATAATGTAAAGATGAAAGCATCTGAAAAGATTGACGGTACATCTGTAGGTATTGTTTGGGATGGAGAAAGAATTTCCTTTATTGGACATACAGAAAAATCTCAGTTTGCTCCTCGATATCTCGAGTATCTCAAAAATCGTTTCGGTACTCCTGAGTTTGAATCGGTTGTAGAAGAAATTGCCGGAGATAAAAAGATTATAATTTACGGTGAAGGAATTTCAAAAAACTATAACGTTCACTATGGTTTTGCAGATGGTGAATTTATTCTATACGATATTCAAAAAGAGGATGGAACATTCTGGAGTCGAGAAGCAGTTACAAGTGTATCTACAAAACTTGGTATGAAGATGCCTTGGGAAACAGATATGACAATTAAAGAAGCAATCGATTTTGTAAAGACTCGTCCAGCTTCTAAACTTAATTCTGAAAACAAAATGGAAGGTTTAGTACTTAGAGCACCAGTTGAAATCTATACTGCTAATCACTTTGAACGCATCATCTGTAAAGTAAAGGTAAAAGATTTCGTAGATGGAATCAAAGATTATCGTCAGGAGTAACTTATGTTGGTTGATACTAGAACTGTTTTGTGGGAAGAGTGGATTTGTCAACAAATTAACGATTTTGATGTAAGATTAAAAGCTGTTGAAGCCCAAACAAAAGGTATAAACAAGTCCTGTTCTAAAATGCATCAAGACTTTGAAAGCCTGAAAAAAGAAATGATAAAGCTTTATCATGAGAAGGATGGTGAACTCAAAACTGTTAAAGAAGTTCTTGAAAAGGTAGAAAGAAGATGTTTTCCAGAATTGTATGAGACTGGTCCTATTCCAGATTGGATTTTGAACATAACTGCTAAAAGACCAAAAGACTGACAAAGTATTTTCATGAGGAGGATTCGAATGCAAGATGCCGGGCAGATGTTAAGTCCTTTTAAGTTTAAACTTGCAAAAATAGGTGATTCAGATTACAGATTTGATGTTTGGTACAAGGTATCAGACAAAGGTAAAATTCCTTTTGGATTTCATGTAGAAGAAGAGGAAATTGAAAAGTGCGAAAACATTCTTTTTACTTTTGATGTTTGTAAAAACCCATATTTCCGAGAGTATGAGATTGAAGTTATCTTCTTTATAGATTCTAGAGAATATGGTTGCGGAGGACATGTCTTAAGTATTTCTAAAATTAGCTTTGATGAAGATATACAAAAACGCTTTGAAGAATTATTACAAAGATCTGCAGATAAGATTAAAGATTGGGGACTAGAAGTTAATAAAGAAAAACTTATAGAAAGTATACAAGATTTTGAAAATCAAAAGAGAGATCTTGATCGTTCAATAGATACAGTAAAACAGATACTAGAGAATTCTTAGACTCTCAAAAAGATAGTTGCTAATTGAAAGGGTTCATTCCAGAGCCCTTTTTTAATCTTCAAAACATGCTTTTAATATTTCAATAGTTTCTTTTAGTATTTCAATATACTCGTTCAAAGGTTCAAATAAAACTCTTTCAATTTCATTCTTTCCTTCTCTACATAATTTTAAGAATTTTGTAAGATGTTTTATATCTTGTTCAAAAACATTCAAAGCAGAACGAATATTTTCTTCTCTTTCGTGCGCTAAGTCGTCAAAAGCAACAACTCTTTGTTTTAGAAACATTTTCATTTCTGTTTTGATTTGGTCAATTCCATCTACCTGAGTTTCGTTTAATACACACTCTTCTAGAATAGGATTATCACAAGCGTAGTAATGCATGAAACCTACTGTGATTAATTTCTCCATTGCTACAAGCTTCTTAAGATTTGATTTCATATTTTACTCCTCCATTAAATAGGTCGAAGAACTTTTAATTAATGCTCAGGTTATACTCATTTACACATAATATTATAGTTACTTACTATCAATCTTTTTTCGAAAAATTAAAAAGCTTTTACAAAAGTATTCACCTATACTACTATATATAAGAAAGGAGGCTTCTTATGAATGTAGTTTATGTCATTACGAAAAAGAGCTTTAGAAACAACACTTCCGAAATTATCAAAATATATGGTCCGTCGGCTAAACAATCAGCTAAAGATGCTGTAGATTTACTTAATGCAAATGCACTTGATGATGACGATATCGATTATATTCTCGAATCTTACGATGTTATCAATTAAATGTTCTACTAAATATTGTAAGAGGAGTTAAGATGAGAAAAAATATTAGTGAAGGAAGGGTGCTTAAAAGTAGTCAACCAACTTTGGATAACATGACTCGCATACTTGTCGATACATTAAAAGCTGAAGGTTTGGATGCTGAAAAAAGTTACAAAAGAGCAAATTCACCTAGTTCATCCAACTACATAGATGTTATTGAGTTTAAAAGCTTTATTGAATTGAACTTAGAAAGAGGTGCTAAATATAAGATCATTCCAAACATGAAAGAGATTGATTTTGATCTTGAAGGTAAAGGTATGGAAGCTTTTAAAGCAGATGCAGAGGATCTTGCAAAAGAGTTAGCATCAAAACTTAATGAAGATAAGAATTTAGAAGAATCTTTTAGCGAAGCCTCTGATGTAAAGCTTACAAGCATTAAACAGATTGAACAGTGTTTTGACAAAGGCGTTACAGTTTTTATTGATGGCATTGGACCTTTCGGTGAAGGAACAGCTAAAGTAGTCGATACTAGAATCAGTACAGATTCAGTAGAACTTGATGCTGATGTTCTTTCTGATATGGATTACAGCGATGAGTATGAATTCTTTGAAAACGAGGATGGTTCACCTGCTATCGTAATTGACGATTGTTGGGGACAGTCAGGTTGCAACTTCCGTATATTGGATGCATGTTCAGTAGAAGATTTTGACATTTATGCAAAAAAGGATAGTCTCAAAAAAGCTGGACTTTATTTTAGCAAATAAAAGATTTCAAAAAAATAAGCATAAAGCCAGGATATTTTCCTGGCTTTCCCTTTGTTCGAGATTTTAGTAATTATTTTTGCAACATTTTCCGAAAACTTCTGCCGAAAAGAACCTATATTATAATTGTATTAAGATGTACAAAGATGAGTAAATTCATTTATACAATCGAAAAGTTAAATAATAATGGGCATATTTGGATTTACAAAAACGATGGAGATTGTGAAAAATCAGAACAGGGAATAATGCTCAGTTTTACAAATGAACAGGACTTGTTAAATGCTTTGGCAGAATTCAAAAAGAGTGGTATTTGGATTGTTGAAGATGATCTAGATCTTATTGAAGAGGACAAAAAGCTCTCAAAGTTGCTTGGAATTCAGCTCATAGCTCCTGGCTTATAATTTCTTCATAACCTTCTTTATCAGCTTCAGAAATTAACCAACCATTGTCGTCAAATACATCAAGATATTCATCTAATACAAACTATACTTTTAGAAAAACTAAAAAGAGGTTAAAATATTATGTTTGAAATTACAGGAAAATATGGTACAGCAAAAGTTTATGCTTCAATTGTTGAAGATGAATGTGTTTCTCAAATATATGGATTTATGAATTCTCCTGTTGTAGAAAATTGTAACATTGCTATTATGCCAGATACCCATGCGGGAAAGGGAAGCTGCATCGGATTTACTCAAAAGCTTAATGCAGAAAATCCTAGAGTTAATCCTAATATGGTTGGAGTCGACATAGGCTGTTTTACTAAAGATACAAAAGTTGCCTTAGCTGATGGAAGAAATCTTTCTTTTGAAGAATTGCTTAACGAAAAGGACAAAGAGCATTATGGATATTCAATTGATAAAAAAGGCAATGTACAAGTATCAAAATTGGAATTTCCAAGAAAAATTAAAAAAGCAAATAAACTTCTTGAAATTAAATTAGATAATGGTGAAAAAATTAAATGTACTCTAGACCATATTTTTTATAAAAGAGACTGTAGTGAGGTAGAAGCAAAAGACCTTAAAATTGGAGACTCTTTGTATCCGCTCTACATAAAACCTGCTAAAGATATCTTTGAAAACTCTGACGACGAACATCTTTGTATTTTTGATGGTAAAACTTCTGAATACATTTTAATCCATAAATTAGCTGATGACTATAACGAGCGTCATGGATTAGGAGTGCATTTTGAAAATAGAGGATATGTAAGACATCATAAAGATTTTAATAAATTTAATAATAATCCTACAAATATTCAGCGTCTATTGTATGAAGATCATTGGAAAATACATGCTGATAATATTTCAAAAACTAATAAAATGGGTATTACTGGTTTTACTACAGTAGAAAGAAAGTATCCAGGTTCAGCTAGAAAGGCATCCATTAAAAGAGCAGATGCTACTTGGAATGGTCCAAACGCTGAAACAAATAGAAAAAATGCTGCTAAAAGACTCTCTGAGAGAAATCGTTCAGAAAAAATGAGAGTAATTGTTTCAAAGAGACAAAAGGAACACAACACATCAAAGTTTTCAGAACACAATAAAGAAGAGTGGATGAAAAATAGACAAAAACTTGGAAAAATTAGAAAAGTACTTTTATGGCTTCGTAGTAACAATCTCGAAATAAACGAGAAAAATTACAATGAAGCTAGAAAAAACTTTTACAATTGCAAATTTTACAAGGATGCTAAACAGTTGGTAGAGAATCTTGGACTTTCTTTTGAGAAGATTTTGAAAGGGGAAACTGTTACAAATCACAAAATAGTCTCTATTAAAGAAATAGCAGGTGATGATGTATACTGTCTTACTTGTCAGGAGTTTGGTAATTTCGCTTTAGCTTCTGGAGTCTTTGTTCATAACTGTGGTATGTTGGTTCTTAAAATCAGCAAAGAAGCAGGTGATGTTATTTTCAATAAGCCAGGTTTGGATAAGTTCGATAAAATTATGCACACAAAAATTCCTTCAGGAATGAATCACAGAACAACTTTGCACAGATTTGCAAAAGATTTTTCTCGCATTAGAGATTTAATTACCGATGCAAATTATGATAAAGAACTCTTTGCTATGGGTAGCTTAGGTGGGGGAAATCATTTTTGCGAAATCGACAAGGATGAAAATGGAGATTACTACATTGTAATTCATTCTGGCTCTCGTCACCTTGGAATCGCTGTAGCAAAATATTGGGAAAATAAAGCTATTGAATACCACAAAAACAACTCTAAAGTTAAGAACGATTTGATTAATAAGCTTAGGAGAGAAGGCCGTGAAAAAGATATTCAAGCAGAAATTGACAAACTTCCAAAAGTGACTATATCTAAAGACCTTTCATATTTGGAAGGTGCAGATGTAGATGGATATCTTCACGATATGGATATTTGTCAGGAATTTGCTAGATTGAATCGCGAAGCAATGTTGGATGTTATTATTGAAGAAATGGGAATCAAAAAGAAAATGATCCTTGATAAGTTCTGTACAATTCATAATTATATCGATATTGAAAATGGAATTCTTCGTAAAGGAGCTATTTCTTTACAAAAAGATGAAGTAGCTATTGTACCTATAAATATGAGCTATGGAAGCCTAATTGTAAAAGGTAAAGGAAACCCGGATTGGAACTTCTCAGGACCTCACGGTGCAGGAAGATTAATGTCTCGATCTAAAGCAAAGGAAACTTTAAGGATGGAAGACTTTAAAGCATCGATGAAAGATGTTTATACAACTTCGGTTTGTACATCCACAATCGATGAAGCTCCAATGGCTTACAAACCTGCAGAAGAGATTTTGGAAAATATAAAGGACAATGCGGAAGTGTTGACTGTTATAAAACCAATCTATAACTTTAAAGCCGCAGAATAAGATGATTAAAAGAAAAGGCTTCTCGAAAGAGAAGCTTTCTATTTGGAGGTTCAAAAAAATGAAATTAAAAGAAGCATTTAAAACTTTTCCGTCTACGGGGATATGTGAAGTCGATAGACCAAAAATGGAAAAAGCTTTTACAATTATGTGTAGAATATTGAAGTCATATGACTATGAGAATAATATATCTTATCAACTTCTTCAGTACACACCAAAAGCAAAAAGAAACTTTAGCTGCACAATTTCGGAGAAAGATGCAGAGTGGATGATTAGTCATTTTAATTTAACAGAAGTACCAACATATCGTCGTGCAGTTGCATATGTGCCTTGTGTGATTGTGTAAATAAAATTATTTGAAAGTTTAATTTGTGAAAAAACTATACTGTTGTGAGAAGATTGAGCAGAAGATGAATGTTCGATTGTAAGGGAGGAAGCAATCAAGAATAACAGGAGGTTAGTACGATTTCATTAAACGATCTTATCAAATATGCAAAAGTCAATGATTTGAATTTTGATGCTCCTTTGAAACTTCTTGTAGAAAGTGGTCAATCCAAAGCAATGATTCTTGCCGAACAGATTGGTACAGCTGAGGACGATGCTCTAGTGCTTCTTGAAAAGAGAGTTTCTTATGATGAAAAAACTTTTAAAGAGTATGGTATTACCGGTGTTGTAAATACAATGAGATTTGTTGACTTAGAAGGAAATTTCATCGACGATGAGCAGTATTAATTAAGGCTCCAATTAGGAGCCTTTCTTTTAAGCTGTTTGTGTATTATCTGACTCTGATTCTGGAGAACCGTAGAACGGATCACCAGCTTCTTCCCACTTTACACTTGCTTTTGTCCAGGTAACTGTTGCCTTTATTTCCAAAAGTTTACTATCGATTTTTGTACTATCAAAGTTTAAAGGATAGTCCAGATTTACAAACTTAAAGTTTTCAAGCAGAAATACTGGAAGTTTTCCATATGTAACAAGACTTCTAGAAGCTCCTGGAACATCGTCAAAACCTAGATTAATAGCTGTAGGTTCTGTTTTACTATAATCTGTTTCCCGATTCATCATATTGTTTGCTTTTAACAAATCCCTACCATTAAGAATTCTTAATGTAGCTGTATCCAATTCATCTGTATACGAGGAATCAGCAACTGTTGAAAGATTATAAATTCTAGTTGTCTTTTTAAGATCAGCCTCATTTGTAGGAAGCTCTCCTGTTGTACAAATACCTAATCCAGTTAATCGAATCAGATACTCTAATACATCGAAATTTCTATCGCAAATAATGTTTAATACAGCCTCATGTTTTGCTGTTGCCTGTAGAGATGTCAAAAGAGTCATACCTGAGTGACCGTAACTTGTATTTGCTGTTGTTCTTTGATATGTAGGAAAATCTACATTTTTAACTCTAAAAATAAATTCATTGTAAAGATCTTCTGAAATACTATTACCCACTTTACACTTTGGTTTGCTTATTCTTAAAGTATACTGATGTTGTCCGAGCAAAGGATTCTTAGCTACAAAGTCGTGTAGAACTTTTGCTACATCCTTATCTGCAGAAGATTTAGAATCTCTTGAGAAATCAATTCCTAAGAGACTTAAAAGAGCCATTGATATAGTTGATGTTTGTATTTTTCCAAAATCAGACTCCCATTTAGAATCTTCAACATTATTAAAGGTTACTGAAGGAATAAATGATCTAATGAAATTAAGTCCAAACTCAACAGCTGCATCTGTAAATGTAGATCCAATCTCTTTTAACGTATTCTTACTGAAAACTTTCTTAAAAAAATCACCCCAGCTTTCATCTCTATCTGTTGGATCAACTGTTAATTCGAGATTTTTTAAATGAGTTTCGTAACTAACAGATTTGCTTTCCATTAACTGTTCTGTACCTTTACTAAGATTCCAACCAAAAGCATTATCTAAAGATGTAAGCATAGTATTTGTAGAAGTAACATTTGTTCGAGAAACTGGGAGATCCTTCAAAGATGAACCTACATTTTTAGAGTTCTCTACAAGTTTTAGTAAAGCTTTTTCGTTGGAGCTTCCATACCAGTTATCTAACCATTCGCCAAGATTTTCTGCTTTTTGTAAATCAGAATTTTCTGCAAATACTTGACTAGTTAGATTTACATCTTTAAAAACAATGTCTGTTGATTTAATTGTTCCGTTCTGAAGAGTTCCTCTACTTGAGTCTAAAAACGCTGCAGTTGAAACATAACTCTCAGAAATTGTTGTACTTGCTAAAGGTGTAGGAATTACTTTTAAGTCTTCAGCTTCTGCCAATGATGTAGACACAGAATATTCATTTTTAGATCCTTCACTTAATTCTGTTTTTACAAAGTAAGTTTCCATATTAGCCTGGATAACAGTCTCAATTTTTTTCAAAAAACTCTGAAAAGCTCTCATAGTTGAACCTACGGAACTTTCTTTAGCCTTATCGGAAATACCTGAACCATTTTTTATAGGATCTTTAACTGATTTTAGATCCGCATTTTTTATATTTTCTGGTTCTATAACTGCTCTTGAAAGTGTTTCGTCAGCAATTCTTGGTTTCTGAGGATTGTAAGATTGAGTTTCAGTTGCTTTAGGTTTATCTACTGTTTGAAGATTTTCGTTACTCATGAATGCTCCTTAGATCGTTTGGATGTGCTACAGTTAGTAATCCATTGTTTATTCCTTTTAACATAAATCCATTGTAGAATCCACTTTTGATTTCGAAAGTCTGTCCAGTATGTGCGTTGCAAGGACATTTTACATAAGTTAATCCTGCTTGTTTAGCTTTCATATAAAGATTTAGAGAAGCATTAGAGTTGCTTCTTATAATAACTGTATCACCAACATTAAACATTTCTTCACACCTAATAATTAAAAATTAGTTTACTCTTTAAATCCTTTTCAGTATTGATTTTTTGATATTTTTGTCGGGAATTAACTATAATATTGTGTAAGGTGATGTATGAAAATATTTTTAATTGTTTTTGGAATTATTGTTGCTTATATTTTTATCGGTGTTTTGTGCTATTGGACTTCAATTTTAATTGGCTATAAAAAATCAAAAACAGAAAATTCTTTGAAGGAGTGGTTAAATGAAGTTTGCGACGATGGTAATTTTATGGATATAAGAGAACAGGATTATTTTTGGTTCTCCGTGTTTTGGATTATAACAATACCATTTTATATTGTGGTGTTATTGTTTTATTATATAAGTCGTTTATTTTCAAATATTATTAAAAAAATTTTAAAAATAAATAAATTAGAAAATAAGTAACACGAGATTTTATTATGGGTAGGATATAT